>MPLX02000895.1_pt1 | contig 44120 bp, 42 predicted proteins | sample 1617341 | NCBI WGS metagenome assembly MPLX02 (sample SAMN05944804, study PRJNA350692) | marine metagenome | biome: marine; feature: ODZ; material: water; isolation source: 120 m water sample filtered on 0.2 um supor filter | place: Pacific Ocean | collected 2012-04-08 | depth 120m m | reverse complement strand
GGGGGCTGGATACACGTTAAAGCGGAAAATCTAGATCCGGAATCGATTCTCCATGGCATAAAATCGGGCCACTTCTATTCCTCTCAGGGCCCCTATATTCACAATATTCGAATCGAGGACAACGATGTTGTCGTCGACTGTTCGCCGGCTAGCGTTGTAATCATCTCTGGTCGAGGCTCCAGATCCACTAAGGAGATGGGTAACGGCCTGACACGAGCTCGTTTACCACTTGCAAGATTTAGAGATGCGCATTTTAGAATTACGGTAGTTGATGATAGGAATAGAAAAGCATGGTCCAATCCTGTATGGCTGGACTAGACTCACTGGCGATGTAAATGTTGGTCAGCGGAATTCATCGCCTAATTTAAGCGTGACAACAACCCCGGATACGACAAAATAGGCGGATACATGACCATCCCTACCAAAGCAACCGCAATCGGTATCAATCACATCGCTCTGGAGGTCGGCAATATCGCCGAGGCGCTGGCCTTTTACGGGAGTTTTCTCAATTTTACGATCACGAGTCAAACTGAGGATGCCGCTTTTATCTATTTCGGCGATCAGTTCATAAATTTTGCAAAAGGTAGAACCCAGACACCCGATGAAAAACGCCACTTCGGAATTGCCGTGGATGACAAAGAACTGGTTCGAAACACCCTGACCGAAATGGACGTTACCCTACTTGGGGGTCAATTCCTGGATTTTCTTGACCCCTGGGGTAACCGTATAGAAATCACCACCTACACCAATATCATGTTCAGTAAAACCACTGCCATTCTTCGAGGGATGGATATGGATCATCTCCAGAAAACAGACCAAGTCCTTGCCCAATTGAACAAGCATGGGCTTGGTACACTCGATGATTCCAGGTAGAAACAATAGATCTACGCTACTTAGCCAGTCGATGCCATCGGAGGTTTGTTCGGCTAGCTACTAATTCGCGCTGAGCGTATCAGACTGACTGTTAGTCAACCGATTCCAGCAGCACCAGTGCAAAGCAGTATGTACATTGCCTTAGAATTAGTTAAACTTTTACACCTAACTTGAGTTAGTGTTGTATTGAGGAATAATTTGATGACAGAACTATCAGGCGTCTGTGTTCCAGTATGTACGCTCTTTAATGATGATGAGACCATCGATGAGCCAGGCTACTTATTGCACATTGATCGAATGATAGAAGCTAAAACCGATATTATCCTAGCCTGCGGAGGCACAGGCGAGTTTGCTTACCTGACCACCGAAGAAAAACGTCGCTTAGTTGAGATTACCGGTAAACACATAGAAAATCGTGCCAGTTTTATTGCACAGACCTCTGCCATCAGTTTGCGTGACACGATAGATGCAACCAAGCACGCAGCTGATCACGGGGCCGATGCGCTCATGATTCTACCTCCCTATTTCGAAGGGCCTGATGCTGCTGGTGTGTATCACCATTTTGAAAAAGTTGCGGAAGCCACCGACCTCCCAATCATGGTGTACAACATTCCGGTACATTCTGGTTTCGATATCACACCAGACTTCTTCAGCAAATTGTTAGAAATAGACAACATCAAATACATCAAAGACAGCACTGGGGATCTGGTACGCATTCAAGAGTTACTGCAAACCGAGGGAAAGGTCTTTAATGGCGGAGACCCCATAACCTATCCCGCTCTGGCTGCTGGCTGCGTCGGCTGCGTATGGGGAGCAATCAACTTCATTCCAGAAGAAGCAGTTGAACTCTATGCGTTAGTACAAGAAGGTAAGCTCAGGGAAGCGAATCAACTTTGGCAACGCTTATTACCTTCCCAACTGTTCATCTGGACACATGTCTACAACTCGGCTGTAAAAACTGCTGCAAATTATCGAGGGTTTGATGTGGGTCAGTGTCGAGCACCGGTACTGCCCCTGAGTAATCAGGACCTCTCTATACTGACCCAGAATCTAGACGAGATCGGTTAGATCGTACCGCTCTTTTTGCAACTATAGCGCTCCTTTTCCTTACTGACTCGTCTGTGCAATGCTAACCGTAGACTCAATCAGCAAAAGCTTTGGCGGACTGACCGCCGTTAATAATTGCAGTTTTACCATCGAAGCTCATTCAATTACTGGCCTTATAGGTCCGAATGGCGCAGGAAAAACGACGATTTTTAACGTGATCGCGGGTGCTATGAAGCCCGATACTGGTGGGGTCCAATTTCAAGGGACGGATATTACTGGCCAACCTGCACATAAGTTATTCCACCTTGGAATCATGCGAACCTTTCAAATCCCTCAAGAATTTTTCGCAATGACGGTCCTGGAAAACCTTATGGTAGTTCCAGCAGAACAGTCAGGCGAGAACCTATTCTATGCCCTGCTATCGCCTGGAAACGTTGCCGTGCGTGAGAAGGAAGTTCGTGACCGAGCAATAGATGTGCTGGATTTTCTACGCCTCACCCATGTGGCTGATGAACTCGCCGGCAATCTATCTGGCGGCCAGAAAAAACTACTAGAACTCGGCCGTGCGATGATGGCTGACCCTGACATCGTATTGCTGGATGAACCAGGTGCAGGTGTCAATCCGACTTTGCTCGGCGATCTGGCGGCAATGATTGAACGTCTTAACAAAGAAAGAGATTACACATTTTGTATTATTGAGCACAACATGGATATGATTGCGCGACTGTGTGATCCTGTTATTGTTATGGTTGAAGGTGCAGTACTTATGCAGGGTGATATGAATACTGTACGCGCTGACCCTCGCGTACTCGATGCCTATCTTGGCGGCGATGTACACGGAACACCGAACTGACCGATGCCTGTACTCAGCATAGAAAATTTATCGGGAGGCTACGGCGAGGCCGATATTCTCCATGGGATCTCACTAGAAATAGATGCTGGTGAAATTGTCGTTGTAATTGGTCCAAATGGTGCGGGGAAATCTACGGCTATGAAAGCCGTATTTGGGCTATTGCGGTTATCTGGCGGATCAGTTCATCTCGCCGGCGAAGAAATTACTAACATGGACCCCGCTGAAGTTGTTAACAAAGGTGTGTGCTATGTCCCTCAGACCAACAATGTATTTCCAACTTTAACCGTACACGAGAACCTCGAAATGGGTGCTTACATTCGAAAAGATGATTTTCGACCGCGCCTGGAGGAAATATATGAAATGTTTCCGCCACTGGCTGAAAAAAAGAGACAGGCAGCTGGAGAACTTTCCGGCGGCCAACGCCAGATGGTGGCTATGGGTAAAGCGTTGATGCTCGAGCCAACACTCCTAATGCTGGATGAACCTACAGCCGGCCTGAGCCCGATCTATCGCAATGAAATATTTCAAATCGTACGTCAAATCAACGACTCTGGAGTACCTATCCTGATGGTAGAACAAAATGCCAAACAGTCCCTTGCTGTTGCTAGTCGAGGTTATGTTCTTGTTGACGGTCAGAATCGTACAACCGGCAAAGGAACTGATCTTTTGAACGACCCCGAGATCGCAAAAATGTTTTTGGGCGGATAACGATTCTAGAATGGACTTTATTAATTTTTATCTAATCCCTGGCCTTGTCCTTGGCAGCATCTACGCGCTCGGCGCAATTGGTGTTTCGTTAGTCTTTGGGATTCTCAGGTTCGCTAATTTTGCTCACGGCGAGCTTATGCTGATCGGCGCTTATATTACCTACTCGCTGATGCAGTTTACCGGGCTACATCCCTTGATCGTGTTGCCCATTGCTATGTTATTCACCAGCTTGGTTGCTGTCGGTATTGATCACACCTTTTACAAACCTTTTCGTGCTTCTAAGTCCACCATTGTCATTGTTGCGTCATTTGGCATTGCATTGATGGCTCGATCGGCCGTCCAAATTATCTGGGGTGTTGATACGTTTTCCTATTCATCCGGTCGCATACAAATGCCTATGATCCTATTCGATACATTGCGTCTTTCACATAAGCACGTGTGGATTGTCTGTTGTTCTGTAGCTCTGATGACCGTTATACATTTGATCCTGACACGTACCAGAACCGGCAAGGCTATGCGAGCAATGAGCGACTCTGCCGAATTGGCTAGACTAACTGGAATTAAAACCGAGAACGTAGTGAAAGCCACCTGGGCTTTAGGTGCATCCCTTGCCACAGCCGCCGGCGTATTTCTAGGATGGGATTCGCACTTACACTCGATGATGGGCTTTTACATGTTGTTACCTATGTTTGCTGCTGCAATATTAGGTGGTATCGGACAACCTTATGGTGCGATGGTAGGTGGGCTCGTGGTTGGTCTTGCCGAAGAATTATCCGCATATCCCTGGATAGGTGATAGCCCACTGCTTTCACCGGCATACAAAGCTGGGGTGGCCTTTGCTCTGATGATCATCATGTTGATCTGGCGGCCCAGTGGACTGTTTAAAGGCAGGGTTTTCTAGTATGGATTCAGCACAAGCCTATGGCTACATGCTGTACTTTGTCTCATTGATGACTATGGGCGGCATTTACGCAATTATGTGCCTGGGCCTCAACATTCAATGGGGGTTTACTGGCCTCTTTAACGCGGGTATCGCTGGATTCTTTGCTATCGGCGCCTATGTCACGGCCATTCTGACCACAGCAGCGTCGACCTCTCACCTGGGAGGTTACGATTTGCCCGTCGCATTGGGCCTCATTAGCGCTATGGCCGTAACCGCAGTCATCGCATGGCTCGTTGGATTGCTTTGTATACGTCTAAGGAGTGACTATCTCGCAATCGCGACCATTGGAATTGGCGAGATCTTTCGCCTGATTCTGAAAAACGAAATCTGGGCCACTAACGGTGCACGGGGTATCGCTAAAATCCCTCTCCCCTTCGAAAACCTCAGCGAACCTTGGAACAAAATCGGCTTCATGATGCTAGTGTTGGTTATCGTCGCTGTATTCTATTTCTTGATTGAAAGAGCCCGTCTCGCACCCTGGGGTCGTTTAATGACAGCCATTCGAGAGAATGAATACTCTGCAAGAGCTGCTGGAAAAAATGTAGAACGAGTTCGTATTGAAGCGTTTGTCTGCGGTTCCGTACTAATGGGATTAGCGGGAGGACTTACGGCCCACTACATCAAATTCATTGGACCAGGTGCAACAGAACCTTTGACAACAACATTCCTTGTTTGGGTTATGTTAATCGCCGGTGGGAGTGGTAATAACCGTGGCGCGATACTTGGGGCTTTTCTTCTATGGACAATTTGGTCATTTACCGAGGTACTCACTGGGCGCTTACCTGCAGAACTCGCTGTTAAAGCTGCCTATTTCAGAATATTCTTGATTGGATTGTTGTTACAGATCGTCCTGCAACGTTATGCAGGCGGTATTTTGCCTGAACGGCGACCTTCATTAAATATCAAGGCATAAGAACAATAGCAATCAAGCCTACACTGTCATCACTAACCCGATGCGATTTATTCACGCTCTACAGGTCAAAAAAATAGCCCCCATTTACTGAGGGCTATCTTGTCAAAGGATAAAGACTATATGTAACTTAGTCCATCAATGTTTCTACCCATTTTCCTCCGCTAACGACGTTCTTGCCGTAGACTCCACCGACATCACCATTTTCATCGAACTCATGCACGCCTGCGATGCCTTGATAGTTGATATCTTTTCCAGCTGCGAGGAGAGCCTTCGCTTTAGCCCAATCTGCCGGTCCGACTTCAGCACCAGGAGCATTGGTCACAGCTCGCACATGAGCACTTAGATCTCGTGTCGCGCTACCCGCATGTTCCAACGCCAACGCGGCAACCATTACTGCATCCCAGGCTTGGGCGGTGTAAGGGTCAGATGGTCGATCAAACAGCCCTGCAAAGGTCTTAAAGTGGCTAGAAGATTGATCGGCTGTTCCTTTTGTAAAAACAGCATCACCGAGGTTATCGGCACCAATTTCATCAATCACTTCCTGCGCTATCATCCCATCTCCGCCAATAAACTTACCAAAAAATCCATTTTCTAGGCTTTGGCGCATAATCGTGATTCCGCTGCCATTGTAGTACGCGAAAATGGCTAACGCTTCAGGACCACCGTTTGAAAGGGTTGCTAGCTCTGCTCGGTACGATGCCTTATTCGCCTCATGCATCTGATCGCCTGTGATCGTGCCACCGAGTTCCTTGAATGCTTTGACAAATACATCGTGAAGACCCGCGTTATAGTCGTCATTCGCATAAGTGGCAGCCAACTTCGAATACCCCATGCTTCTTGCCAATTTTGCAATTGTTACCCCCTGATACGCATCGGAGGGACAAACCCGGAATACCGAATCATTATCCTCAAGCCCTGTTATTGCAGGCGACGTTGCCGACGGTGAAATATTCACCACACCTGCTGGAATGGTTACAGCTTGGGTTGCGCCTATTGTCGCACCCGAACAAATAGGCCCTACGATGATAGAAACCTGTTCCACATTAACCAGTTTAGTGGCTGCATCCACCCCAGCCTTCGCGTCACAGCCTGAGTCGCCGCTTGCCAACACGAGGGTGTCACCACCCCACATCCCGCCGTTTGCATTTATGTGCGCTACGGCAGCTTGTTCAGCTTCAAGAATAACAGCAGCAAGATCTGGGATTGGTCCCGTCAACGCATTCATCGCACCAATCTTTACATCCCCGGCATAGGCTGGACTTGCCACAACCGATACGATCGCAGCTGCAGCCAACGAACGCTTCACTGCGCCCACTGTCTTTGTCATCATTTGTCTCATACTCATATCCTCACACGTCTGTTTGGTTTATTAATCCGAGCCGCGCTGTTCGAAACCAGCACCGCTACTCCGTAATCATAGCATGTATTAAAGGGCTGATTCTCCATCAGCACAAAGCCAATGAACCAGATAATTAGCCACCCCAGTCCGAAATTACCGCCTGTGCAACGTCTTCACCGCTTCGACAAGCGCCTCCCAGGAGGGCATGGGACATATAATCACCCGCATAATAGATCTGCTTCTTTCCACTGGTTTGATACCTTTCAAATGCGCTCACCGCCTTAAGATAACCTGGATAAAACAAGGGCAACATATTTTCTATCCTTTGCTGAACGACATGCCCATAGCCCAGCTCCAGGTGTCTTGCGACATCATCCGGCAGATCATTCCAGATAGCCGGTAACTCCCCCTCAACTACTGGTTGAGTTTTCAGCTGTATAACTGCCTCAGGCGATAGATAAACTGATATGCGGCTGAGGTAACTTGAGGAAATTCTAGACTGGTCGACAACTTCTACCGCCGCTATTGAAGCGTTTACATCCGGACTGAAGAAACGGACATACGGCTCAACCGGTCGGTCGATACCGAAATGCAAAATGTACCCACTATTGTACTTTACACACTTGAAAAATTGAGATTCCTCCGGTGTTGGCACTGAGATAATTCTCAGCGGCAAAGAGCCAGGTACCGCACAAATCACCAAATCAGCATGGGTTGACTGCAGCAAACCATTCGCTTCATAAGAGAACTCACTGCCCCCAGACACAGCTCGACTCACATTCTTGACATCTGCCGAATATGTCACATCTAGGTTTCGTGCTAGTCGCTTGGTGAGCAGTCCAATACCGTCGTCGAATGTGTAAGCATGAGCGCCATACATATGCGCTGTCGTGCTGAGAAAAAACACGGGCGATACATCCGTCATACGCCATCCCCGGGCGCCCCGAAATACTGGCTCTATGTATATCCTAGAAACTTGATCCAGGGATCTTTGATTCAAGTACTCGTACAGTGTCCCTTCATCGTGATGCTGCCAATCTAACAATCGATCGGGGTTTGTTGAAAAACGTCGCCCAGCCATACCAGCTGCCATTTTCAGGAGACGCCATCTCTGGCCATAGTTCAGCCGCGAATTAAACATCAACCCAGGCCCTAGACCTATTTGAACTGAATGTTCACCGGCTTGCGAACAGGACGATACGGGAGTTGTTAGTCCACGACAGAGTTGATTTGTCAGACCAAATTCTCGAACCAAGCCCATAACAGATTTACTGAATGAATAGATTAACCGTGCACCCGTTAGATAATTCAATCCAACGTCATGGGCTTCTGCCATTCTGCCGCCAGGAAACTGCGCTCGCTCAAGCACATTGACAGAAAATCCTGCCTGCTGAAGTCGATGCGCTGCGGTTAACCCGGCCAACCCGGCACCAATCACGGTAATCTTCATACGTGGACCGTATTCTGCAACAATCTGCGATATCCTAAGGCCTGTGATGCCTTCTTAAATTACACACCTTATTTTCATTCAGTAAATACTCACCTCACCATGACACAAATACCAGTAAGAAACCCCCATACGGGTGACATCGACTATGCATTCGTGGAACCCACAAATAGTGAGCTCGCATCCAAAATATCACGACTTCGCGAGAATCAGCTCGATTGGTCTTCCTTACAAGTCAGTGACAGGGGTGAGATTCTGAGGCAGTTTGCCGATGGACTCGCCCGGCACAAAGATCAGTTGGCACAGGCTCTGTGTATCGATACTGGTCGTTGGCGCCTGTCGGTAATGGAAGTTGATGCGCTCGAAGCGATCACACACAGTCGAGTAAACCAAGCGATCGTCACCCTACAAACCAAACGTATGGAATCGGAAAGCATCGACATCTCTCATCTGCAGGTCTTTGTCCCATATCCTGTCGTTGGCGTCATTTCTCCTTGGAACTATCCTCTGATTCTCTCGTTTCTGGATGCTGTGCCGGCGCTTTTAGCGGGCTGCTCCGTGATCATTAAACCCAGCGAAGTCACGCCCCGATTTATTGAAGCTGTTAACCAAGTGCTGAGCGACACAGTCGAATTAGGTACAGTAGTAGACGTCGTTCCGGGCACAGCGGCTACTGGGAACAATCTCATCGATCTTGTGGATGCCATCAATTTTACTGGCAGCGTCGAAACGGGCCGCCAAGTTGCAACGCGTGCAGCCAACCAGTTAAAACCGGCATTTCTGGAACTTGGCGGAAAAGATCCCGCTATCGTTTTGGAAAGCGCTGATATTGAACGCGCGGCACAAGCAATTTTGCATTGCGCCACGGTGAACACAGGGCAAGCCTGTTTTTCGATAGAGAGAGTCTACGTCCATGAGGCGTTGGCTTCGAAATTCATCGATCTAATCTCGTCCTTGGCTGAGGAAATTTCGCTCAATACAGAAGATCCTGCCAAGGGCGCAATCGGCCCGATTATCTCGGCTAAACAGATTCAGGCCATAGACCTGCACCTGAAGGATGCCAGGAATAAAAAGGCCAGCTTTTTGACTGGGGGAATCATCGAGCATCACGGCGGAAGCTGGCTTCGACCGACTGTTGTCACCGATGTCGATCATTCAATGTTATTAATGCGAAAAGAGACCTTCGCACCCATCATCCCCATTATGACTTTTAGGAAAACTTCGGAAGCTGTCTATTTGGCCAATGACTCAGAATATGGACTTAGCGCGGCGGTTTTTGGCGACTTGGATAAGTCGGAAGCCGTCGCTCTAAAGCTAGACGCCGGTGGAATCTATTGCAACGACGTCGACCTGATCGGTAGTGCCCATGAGTCAGCAGAAAAGATGAGTTTCAAGAATTCTGGTCTTGGTGGTTCACGTTACGGCCCCGAAGGTATTACACGGTTTACCCGAAAACAATCCGTGGTATTCCAACATGGCAGCGGTGTAACAATAGATGACTTATAGTCTATTTCAGCGTTGATCCAACGAATTTCCTTTTAGTCGTATACAGAGAGGCTTTTGTGAAGAAGATCGCGTAAATTTTTTCAATAGTCGCCGTAAGTGACTGATTATAAGTAATAACTATGTGAAATCCTTTTGGTTAAATAGGGGCTCAGTGTGATAAAATTAGACTATAAACGGCGTTATTCCTTGATTTATGCATAAACAACTCATCCAGCTGATTCTAGGACTGCTGTGCCTGTCGGCATCTGGGCTCACATTCGGGCAAACCGGTCTACAAACTTTGCAATTAAGTGCGTGGGGATACCCGACTGGCTATACCGAGACTGCGCACACGATCAACTTCAATAGGTTTCTTGGCGATACCATTCAGCAACCCTTTTTCCATATTCAAAGCCGCTTCCCGACTCTATCGTTCCTCGTTGCAAGGGCCAATGGAACAGAATTCACAAGCGCACCCAGTTCTGATTCCTATCAGCACGCTTTCTCGCTTGAGGATGTTGGGGTCTATCTCTCTTATAGATCTAGGGGTAACTTGTATTTTCGTGGACTCGTCGGAGGACCGTTGTATGCAAACACTAACGGTCTTCAGAACTACCTTCACAATACTCAGAATGTAGACATAGAATATCGTGGCGCCATCGGCCTACGTTTAGGCGAGCATGGCGCCTTCAATGTAGAACTTGAATTCCTGGGTAGCCGGCTAACTGGTGAGGCCAACATGATCTCTATTGGCGCACGTTATCAGTTCTAAACAGTTGCGACGAGGATGTTGCTGCAACCACATGTACCGGCAACGATGGTGAGTACACGAACTTCAATTCTGCATGTGCCTGCTCCAATGTTCTGACAACTTTGCCTGTTGACGCTGCTTCAGCAAATATAAATCCTGGATAGGCGCAACCCTCTGGCCAGGGAGTCAAAATCTGGCCCGGCCTGGCATCTAACTCTACGCCCGTTACACCAGACACTCGAGCTGCATTTCCGAGCCCTTCTATCCGTCTAAGAATTCCCCCACTTCCAGGCACTGGTATCATCATCACACCGACAGCCTTTTCAATTGCCTTGCTTGTGGTACTTTCGCCAACTGAATTCCGAACAATCATCTCTTCTAGTGTAACGCCGGTACCGGCCTTTATTAGCTGACCACACTGCCCACCGATCGATCGACTGGCAATATCGATAATCCAGATTCCTTGCTCATTCAATCGACATTCGGCGTGTACAGGACCCTGCCGCAGCTCTAGACGTTCACAGGCACGGGACAGTACTTGTTTCACCTCTTGTTGTTCGGCATCACTCAATGCCGACGGTGTTACATAGATGGTTTCCTCAAAATATGGCCCATTCAAGGGTATAGGTTTATCAAAAATTGCTAAAATACTCAGGACTCCATTCAAAAGTAATCCTTCAACAGCGATTTCCTTGCCTGGGATGAATCGCTCTACCAGTGCGATTGGATACTTGTCCTCGCCTTCTTTTTGAATCAGCCTCCAGATTCTTGCCAGTGCTGCCTTCAATTCGCCAGGATTGTCAGCTCTTATAACCCCTCGACTAGCTGATAATGTCAGAGGCTTGGCAACGCAGGGGTAAGTAGAAAATGATATTTGGGTTTCAAACGGTCGATCTAGCCTTACTTCGAATCCACTCGGAGATAGTACAGTAGAGTTGAGGAATGCATTTTTGAGTAAGTCTTTACGACAAGTACGACGAACCGCTTCGACTGAATTTCCCGGTAGGTGTAAGCGATTTGCTAATTCAGCTGCAATCTCTACGACAGAGTCGTCCGTAGCGATAACACCGTGAAAAGCTGTACGGCCATGTTGCTTCTGCAGCCGCTCCAGGTCCAAATCGACACTGCCAAGGTCCAGATTGATGATTGTACTGCCCGGCACATGTGAAACTGCATGGTACCCAGTTGACCCGACGATGCAATCAAATCCCAATTGCTTTGCTATTTTGACATAGGCGGCTGTTCTATAACTGCCATAAGGGGCAATGAGCAGGACCCGCTTTGCCTGTTTCACGAACACCTCCAGCAGTGCGACTGTCTGAATAGCACTCTGGAGTTGCGCTACCTATCTAGTGTGCACCGCCACAGCCGCCGCAGGCGCCACTGCCACCGACCGCCCTAAAAACGTTGTTGAACACAAAACTGGTGTTAACCCCATCGTCGACATAGTCCACTTCTGCGCCCTGCAGATAACAAAGTGCTATCGGATCAACCACCACTTTGCAACCTTCCGCATCCTCTAGAACACTATCCCTGTTCTCTCGAGATTCGGAAAAGGTCATTCCATAACTCATACCGCTACAACCACCGCCAGATACAAATATTCTGACCGAATCTATCGACTTGTCGGCTTCTTTGAGAAGTTCTACAATTTTGGCTCGCGCCGGCGCGGTGATTGCCAACTGTTCCGGTAATATTGCAGTCATACCATAATCCTTGTGATTTGTGTGGTTCACGGGCAGATCTAACTACATCTTAGCCATGCTTGGATTGCTGAGCGTGACAGATACTGGTTATGATGAGTCTTACCCACCACAATAATATATTTTGATTCTATCATGGTGACTACTGTGCAATGCGTTGTTCTTGAACGAGAAGCTGAGGCACTCGATGCCCCACCCTACCCAGGCGAACTCGGCCAGAGAATTGTCGAGAGCGTCTCGAAAGAAGGCTGGACACAGTGGCTTGAGCGACTTGTCCTAATCATTAATGAAAATCAACTGTCTTCGGCTGATCCAGAAAATTTAGACCACATTGAACAACATATGATCGGGTTTCTCTTCGGTGAGGGCGATCTCGGAGACGTACCACAAGGTTTTGGGCCTCGAAAGAAGTAGGTCCTTTTCAAGAAGATACCGAATCGATCAGCCTTTTCATTTCGGTGATTGCCTCTCCGAGACCTGAAAATAGTGCCCGTGCAATAATTGCGTGGCCGATGTTGAGTTCAGCAAAACCGGGAATTGCTGCAACCGACTTCACGTTATGATAATGCAACCCGTGGCCTCCATTTACCCGAAGCGGCAGAGTCGACGCCACAGCTACAGCATCCTTTATCCGCTCGAGTTCTTCGTCGCAATTATCTCGGCTAGCATCGGCATAAGCACCTGTATGGATCTCTACTGCTTCCGCACCAACTTCACGGGATGCGTGTATTTGTTCGGGATCCGGATCGATAAACAACGAGACGCGCACCCCTGCTTCTCTCAGACAGATGATATGTTCTTGTAGTTCTATCCTGTTGGCAATTACGTTAAGCCCGCCCTCGGTAGTCAACTCTTCACGCTTTTCGGGTACGATACAGACATCTTCTGGCTGAACATCAGAGGCTATTCTGACCATTTCTGAGGTTGCCGCCATTTCCAGATTCATTCGCGTCTGGATGACTTGTTTCAACAGGTAAACATCTCTATCTGCAATGTGACGACGATCCTCCCGTAAGTGCAGCGTAATCAGGTCAGCTCCAGACTGTTCGGCGATCACAACCGCTTGTGCTGGCTCTGGATAGGATGTGCCGCGCGCTTGTCTCAAAGTCGCTACGTGGTCTATGTTTACACCTAAATCAATCAATGGTTATCCCTCTTGTCTGAACATATCAGAATTCAACATGCTTCGCCTGAGTTTCGGCTGAATCTTTGTCAGGATACAATTGAGCATACATGCGACGACTATTAAGTGGTTTTCCCTGCAAGTGTGTTGCGAGAACTATTCGATTTAATTGTTTGAGTTCTCGCCTAACACGTTCAGTAAACACCCCTTCCTGATCGAGCGCGATTAATGCATCTCCGTGAATCAGAACGCCGTCGTTCCGGCTACTATTATTAACGATCGGGCCTACCTCGGGCAGATAGCGGTACAAAACATGCTCATCAATTGGTAGCCCGGTGGACATGTCGCGCTGCAGATGAAGACCATATCCGACCTGCTCAAGTAAGTGTTTTTCAAATCGCCTCAATGTGAATTCAGCATCCAGCTTGCACGATAGTTCATCGAGTGCACGCTCGTAAACCGGATAAAGGGTCTCATAAGGATCGTAACGGTAAAGCATCTTGATGATCAGTTCGTTCAGATAGAACCCGCACATCAGATGATCTCTTGACAGAAGTATTCGTGAACCGACTGGTTCGGCACCCGTCAGTGTTTTCACATCACCTTTACCCGTAAACAGAACGGCTAATGATTGAAAAGGCAACAAGACGCCTCGGTAACTTGATTTAAGTCGACGAGCCCCTTTTGCGATCGCAGTGATTCGACCAGATTTCTCGGTAAATAGATCAACCAGCAGACTCGTTTCCGAGTAAGGTCGATGCCGGAGCACAAAAGCGGACTGGTTCTGGAATCGTTTGGGAAATGTAGTCATCACTCAGCCCCACCTACTGTATCCCACTTTAGCGAGCATTCTTTTATCGTCAGCCCACCCCTTTTTCACCTTGATCCATTGCTCAAGATAGACTTTCTTGCCCAAGTAGCGCTGAATCTGTTCTCGAGCTTTAGATCCGATTGTCTTCAACCGATCGCCGTCGTCACCAATCAGAATAGATCGCTGACGCTTATTCTCACACCAAATATCTGCCTCAATGCTTACCAGGCCGTCTTTTCGCTCACTAAAGCTACGGATGTCCACAGCTGTCTCGTAGGGTATCTCATCCCCCACAAGGCGGAATATCTGCTCTCTGATAAATTCTGCAGCAATGAATTCGTCACTCGAATCAGTTATTTGTGCGGTTGGAAAACCTAATGGCCCCTCAGGCATCACTCCAGCCACTAATTTCATCAGATGGTCGAGATTATCCCCCGTTTTCGCAGACAAGGGCACGATCTCCCCAAAATCGTAACGCCGACGCACTTGATCAATTCTCGGAAGCACAAGATCAAACCTATCCAGTAGATCTATTTTATTCATGATCAACCATATCGATGCTTCAGTGGCCCCTGCATCAACCAAAACCCGAGTATCACCTGATGTCCATCTTCTAGCATCCACAACCATCAGAATTAGATCTACCTCGTTAAGGCTTGAGCGAGCTGTGCGGTTTAAAACCCTATTCATCGCAACACCGGCTGATTCATGAATTCCCGGGGTATCGACGAAAACGATTTGATATTCATCCGTGCTACAGATACCCTGAATCCGATGCCGGGTTGTTTGAGGTTTACGCGAGGTAATACTGACTTTGTTGCCTATAAGGCTGTTCATTATGCTTGACTTGCCGACATTCGGTCTGCCGACTAGGGTTACCACGCCAAATCTAAAGCTTTCTGTATCCATCTATCTCAACGAAGGATAAGTAATAGTTTTTTTGCTGCTGCCTGCTCGGCGCTCTTTCGGCTTGAGCCCGTTCCAGTTTGCACCAGTTGGTTGTCTTCTACATAACAGCTAACTACAAAATCTGGCTCGTGAGAAGAACCCGATATGCTTTCTACCTTATATTTGGGCAGCAACAGTCCCTTACTTTGGAGCAATTCTTGCAGTTCTGTTTTGGGATCTTTGGCGGTACGCCCAGGATCAATAGCACTAAGTTCTCCCTCGAATACCGCCTCCACAGTGATTTGAGCCTGATCTAATCCCGCATCGAGATAAACAGCCCCGATTAGAGATTCAAGCGCATCAGCCAGAATAGAATCGTTCTCCGTCCCCCCTCCCTTGGCCGCACTGCCGCCTAGCTTTAGGTGATCTCCAAGCTGGAGTCGACGTGCTATCTGCGCAAGGGTATCCTTTTTAACAACCTGGGCGCGCATTCTGGTTAGCTCACCTTCTTCACTGTCTGAATAAAGACGGTAGAGAATCGCGGACACGATAACCCCCAGGACACTGTCCCCAAGGAACTCCAGTCGCTCGTTGTTGAAAGCACTGAAACTTCGGTGCGTCAGTGCGCGGTCAAGTAGTCTTGAGTCAAGAAAATGATAACCGACCTTTGATTCAAGCTTATCCAGATTGCGGGCCATAGTTAGAAATGCCGGTCTTTCAATTTTCTTTGGAACAGTTGGCGTGACTTATAGGTGTCCGATTTGCCGCATTAGATCAGGTGCCATTAGTTATTGATGTTAATAACCAGTCCTGTCATAAACGAAAGATTCAGTCTAGTCTATGCTATTTCCAATCCTCGGCCAGTTGGCACCACCGCCAATGTAATCATTCCAAAAATGATCATCTTTTTTGCTATCCCAACTGAACCAGACGAAGAACGCTCGCCCTACAATGTTTTTTTCTGGCACAAACCCCCAGAATCGACTGTCATTGCTGTGGTCCCGATTGTCCCCCATGACAAAATAATGGTCCGGTGGGACGACTATTCTGGTCATATCTCTTGAGCCCAGACTTGCATCCAGAAGTATCCCATGCGACGACTTACCTAGGTGCTCAATATATTTTCTAACCTGGTTATTGGATAACATACCTTGTTCTGCACCTTCCTCATCCGGCTTTGCTTGATCAACAACATTGCCATTAACGCGAAGCCTTTTATTTTTGTAATCAACAATATCGCCCGGTAACCCTACAACTCGTTTGATAAAATTTGTTTTCTCATCATGCGGGTACCTGAACACCAGCACTTCTCCGCGTTTAGGTGATCCGATCGAAAAGACTTTCTGGTTGACCAGAGGCAGTCTTATACCGTAGCTAAACTTTGATACTAGAATAAAATCACCGATATACAGACTCGGCAGCATTGATCCTGAGGGAATTCTGAATGGCTCGACAATAAATGACCTAAGAACAAATACAACCAGTATCACGGGGAAAAAAGCACGGGCATACTCGATAACGATACCGGTCGATCTAGAATCCGTACCAATAGTCTCTTTTCCTTTAAGGCCAGTCTCTTTTGGTCTTTGTAGGCGATCCCAAAGTACAACTCCACCAGTTATTACCAGTCCGCCGAACAACGCAAATGCAAAATCCATACTAGCTACCGACTCGCAGAACTGATAGAAATGCTTCCTGGGGTATGGCCACAGAGCCAATCTGTTTCATCCTTTTCTTGCCCTCTTTTTGTTTCTCTAACAGTTTGCGTTTCCTCGTAATATCACCGCCATAGCATTTTGCCGTAACGTTTTTTCGCAACGCCTTGACTGTCTCCCTTGAAATGACCCTCGAACCAATGGAAGCCTGTATGGCTACGTCAAACATCTGTCTCGGAATAAGTTTACGCATTCGGCTGACCAGATCTCTTGCGCGATGTTTTGCCTGCTCACGATGAAGCAAAACAGACAAAGGATCAATACGATCACCATTAATCAATATATCAAGCTTAACCATATCGGCCATCCGATGATCTAGTAGCTCATAATCTAAAGAAGCATACCCCCGACTTACTGACTTCAGCTGATCATGAAAATCCAACACCACTTCAGCCAGTGGTAGATCAAACTCGATCAAGACCTGCCTCCCGTGGTAATTGATATTCTGCTGAAGCCCACGTTTTTCGATGCACAATGAAATAATCGGGCCGACTTGATCCTGCGGAGTCAATATTCTTGCACGAATAAACGGCTCACGTATTTCGCTGATCACTGCCGAATCCGGGAGGTCGGCTGGGTTCTCAACCCTTACCAGCTCCTGTTCAGTTGTTATAACGTGATACAAGACGGTAGGTGCTGTTGTAATCAACTCAAGTTCATATTCACGCTCAAGACGTTCCTGAACAATCTCCAGGTGAAGCAGTCCCAAAAAACCACACCGGAAACCAAATCCCAAAGCAGGCGACACTTCCGGTTCATATCTCAACGATGCGTCATTCAAGCTCAACTTCTCAAGTGCACTACGAAAACTGTCATAATCAGCATTATTCACTGGGTACAGACCAGCAAAAACAGTTGGCTTTTCTTCCTTGAACCCAGGCAGAGCTGTCGTACCTGCTGATCTGGCACCAATTATTGTGTCACCCACTTTCGCAGCTTTTATATCCTTAATGCCGGCGATCAAGTAGCCAACATCACCAGCTACGAGTTCTGCAACCACTTTCTTTTTCGGCGTAAATACGCCCACTTCCTCGACCTGGTGCTCTCCACCCGTAGAGCTCATCTTAACTTTGTCGCGTTTGGCAATCTTTCCGTCTACCACCCTAACCAATGAAACCGCGCCATGATAGTTATCAAACCACGAGTCTATGATGAGCGCCTTTAAGGGATCGTTTTCGTCGCCTCTAGGGCCTGGTAATGATGAAACAATACACTCTAGTACTTGTTCGACTCCGGAGCCTGTCTTTGCGCTGATCGACAGAGCGTTCGAACAGTCCAGGCCGATAAGATCTTCAATTTCTTGCAACACTCGCTCTGGCTCTGCGGAAGGTAAATCGATTTTGTTGAGCACTGGGATCACTTCTAAGCCTAAGTCGACCGCCGCATAACAGTTTGCAAGTGTCTGTGCCTCCACACCTTGAGAAGCATCAACCACGAGCAAAGCACCTTCACACGCACTTAATGATCTGGAAACTTCATAAGCGAAATCCACATGACCCGGCGTGTCAATAAAATTAAGAGAATACCAGTCTCCATTACGCGATTTGTACTTCAAAGATACGCTCTGGGCTTTGATCGTTATCCCCCGTTCGCGTTCGAGTTCCATCGAATCAAGAACCTGCTCTGACATCTCTCGGTCGGTCAAGCCGCCACACAACTGAATCAATCGGTCTGATAGGGTTGATTTCCCATGATCGATATGGGCAATTATCGCGAAGTTGCGAATCTTCTTTTGGTCCCTGGGCAACATGGATTATCAGCCGAGTCTATAGGATAGAGGATGTACAACGGGTGGCCGTGGGATTTGTCGAGCCTTTAAGCATTTGTATTCTAACGGTTGGGCAACGTCCGTTAAAGACATGTAGCAAAAAGTGCCTACAACATCCTTCCGGTGAATCCGGTTCCCCGGAAAACTATATAGTCCCATACTCAGTTGTCAGCTATAGCAGACGATTTACTGTGCAGCAGTATAGGCTAGCCAGGTAGCCCTTCATGCTCCGGTAGACCCAACATCAGATTGAGGCACTGTACGGCTACTCCCGAAGCACCTTTACCTAGATTATCCAGTAAGCCAACCAGCAGAATATGCCCCGCGGGATTAGGGTATACATGAATCTGGAGTTGATTGCTCCCATTAAACTGCGTTGGGTCCAGTTCGATCTCACTGGCCGCCTCAAAACCGGCAAACGGCGCGACATGAACAAACCGTTCACCTTTGTAACGTTGATCAAGTAGTGACCAGATCTCTTCACCATCTGGCTTGTTGTAAAAAATACTCTCGTGAAGCGGCACCTGGACGCGCATACCGCTGTGAAATGAACCCACTGCTGGCAGGAACTGAGGCTGGACCGTTAAGCCCGTGTATCGCTGCATCTCAGGAATGTGTTTGTGGACCCGTTCCAATGCGTAAGGTGCTTCATAGGATATGTTCGCCAGCTCATTGTCTGGCTTTTCCCAGCGCTCAATCATTGACTTACCGCCACCGCTATAACCGGACAAGGCATGAATAGATATCGGAACATTTGTTGGCATCAGTCCGGCATCTATCAACGGCCGTAACAACAGAATAAATGTAGAGGAGTAGCAGCCTGGGTTACTCACACGATCCGCCGAAACAATCCTGGCGCGTTGGTCTCCACATAGTTCGGGAAGCCCATACGTCCAGTCATCTGCAATACGATGGCAGGTACTTGCATCCAGAACCCTAGTACCGGCATCTTGTGCCCAGATGGCTGCTTCCCCGGCGGCCTCATCCGGCAGACAAAGAATGGTTAGATCGGATAGGGATATGGCTTGCTGCCGTGCTGTCACGGAACGTCGGTCGCTATCAGCTAGAGTCAGGAGCTCTATATCACGACGATCCTGAATCCATTGTCTGATTCTAAGCCCGGTCGTCCCAGCTTGACCATCTATAAATATTTTCTGTTTCAAAACGGTGGGCGATTCTATCACTACTCTCTATCCGGATATAGCAGTTTTGACTAGACTCGATTTAACAGGTCACGCCACAACAAGAATACACTTTCTAGCTAGATCCAGAGTTCTAAACCAACTAGGTCACCCTGGACACTTTCGAATAACGAATGATCGAGTCGACCAGGCTTTGTAGGCCTTCTTTATCAGGTATCTCCCGCCCAAGAATCCAGTCAAGTATCTGAGTATCCTGGTAGCCAAGAAGCGCCTGCAGCCGGGTTTTGTCTATAGGTGACAGTTCGTCGTAGCAGTCTTCAGCAAAGGGCTTTAGAAGCGAGTCGAGTTCACGAATACCTCGACGGCATCGCCACAGCATCTTTTCTCTGTCTGTCTTCACCCTCTTACTGAGATCGAGCGATCATCTTTTTGATCTGCCCAATAGCCTTTGCTGGATTCAGACCCTTCGGACACGCGTTAGTGCAATTCATAATTGTGTGACAACGATACAATTTGAAAGTGTCATCTAGTTGCTCGAGCCGTTCTTCAGTCGCCATGTCACGACTGTCAACAATCCAGCGATTTGCCTGCAGGAGAGCAGCTGGTCCGAGATAACGCTCACTATTCCACCAGTAACTAGGGCAACTCGTTGAACAGCAGGCACAAAGAATACACTCGTAGAGGCCATCGAGGCGATTTCTTTCGTCTACAGTTTGGGTATTTTCGGTTAATCCTGTCGACTCGTTTCTCTTGAGCCACGGCTCGATCGAAGCGAGTTGTCGAAAGAAATGGGTCAGATCCGGCACAAGATCCTTAATGACTGGCATGTGAGGGAGGGGAAATATTTTCACCTTACCTTTGACTTCCATAATTGGCTTTGTACATGCCAGAGTGTTTACGCCATCAATATTCATCGCACAAGACCCACAGATTCCCTCCCGACAAGACCGTCTGAAAGTGAGCGTAGGATCTGTTTCGTTTTTTATTGTTGTAATCGCATCTAACACCATGGGCCCACAGTTTTTGAGATCAACATGATAAATATCAAGTCGTGGATTATCGTTTTTATCGGGATCCCAGCGGTAGATCTGAAACTCTCGGGTCTCCGTACCTACCTTTGCCTTATGCGTGCGGCCCGGTCGCACTCTAGAATATTTCGGTAATCGTAAATCTGCCACAACGCGTTCTCTTCAATAGACCCTGTCTGTAGGTGGAACCGATTCTGCCTCGCTGATGCCGGTCGAAAGCGTGACAGGTCGATAAGCTATCATGGGTTCATGTCCTCCATCGACCCAGGTAAGCGTATGTTTTAACCATTCTTTATCGTCTCGTTTCGGATAATCTTCGCGAGCATGGGCCCCGCGGCTCTCCTCTCGCTGATTGGCACTGTGAATTGTCGCAACAGATTGGAGTAAGAGATTCTGGAGCTCAAGCGTTTCAGCCAGATCCGTATTCCAGATCATGGATCTGTCAGTGACGCTGACCTCCATAAAACGATCGCTGATTGTCTGAATTTTTTCGATGCCTTCTCTCAACACCTCTTTCGTCCTAAATACAGCACAGTTATCCTGCATTGCTTTTTGCATTGCCAGTCGGAGTGCAGCTGTAGGATAGCCTCCCTGACTATGTCTAATCTGATCGAATCGGGTGAGCGCTTGTTCAATATCGCTATCCCCTGCTTCTGGACACGAAGACCCCTGATCCAGGATTTCCACCAATCTTTTCGAGGCAGCCCTGCCAAACACTATAAGGTCCAATAGAGAGTTTGAACCCAGTCGATTCGCTCCGTGAACAGACACACAGGCTGCCTCACCAATTGCGAATAGACCACCGACAACCTCGTCATCGCCCCCGGATCCCTGGGTAATCACCTCGCCCCAGAAATTTGTTGGTATACCTCCCATGTTGTAGTGCACTGTCGGTAGTACGGGGATCGGCTCCCGTGTGACATCCACCCCGGCAAATACCCGCGCCGTCTCCGAGATCCCCGGCAGACGTTCAGCCAAAATGTCTGGTCCGAGTTGTTCAAGATGAAGATGCAAATGATCTTTAGCTCGCCCAATACCCTTACCGGACCGAATCTCTTTAGTCATCGCCCGGCTAACGACATCACGGGATGCAAGATCCTTCGCATTGGGCGCATAACGTTCCATAAATCGTTCGCCGTCGGAATTAGTCAAATAACCGCCTTCGCCCCGGGCGCCTTCTGTTATCAGACAGCCCGACCCATAAATACCGGTTGGATGAAACTGCACGAACTCCATATCCTGAAGCGGCAATTCGGCCCGCAGGACCATTGCGTTGCCATCACCGGTACAAGTATGCGCTGATGTTGCGGAGAAATAAGCGCGACCATAACCCCCAGTCGCTAAGACAACACTCTTGGCAGAAAATCGATGTAAAGTGCCATCATCCAAGCTCCACCCAATAACACCTATACAGGCACCGTCGCGCATGATCAAATCAAGCGCAATATATTCAATGAAGAACTCGACTTCGTGCCGCAATGATTGTTGATAGAGGGTGTGGAGTATGGCGTGGCCTGTCCTATCGGCCGCTGCACACGTTCTCTGGGCTCGGCCTTCTCCGAAATTGGTCGTCATACCCCCGAAGGCCCGTTGATAGATCTTGCCGTCTTCAGTTCGCGAAAAAGGCACACCGTAATGCTCGAGTTCAACGACCGCAGCAGGCGCTTCTTTACACATATAAGCGATCGAGTCTTGATCACCCAACCAATCTGAACCTTTGACCGTATCGTACATGTGCCACCGCCAGTCATCTTCTCCCATATTGCCTAGTGCAGCGCTCATACCGCCCTGGGCCGCTACGGTATGCGATCTAGTCGGGAAAACCTTGGTTAGACACGCTGTTTTCAGACCGCCCTGCGCCAGACCAAGACATGCTCTGAGGCCGGCTCCACCGGCGCCAACCACCACTACATCGTAAGCGTGGTCGATAATTGTGTATGCTTTCGTCAAGTAATTATTGTGTCCACGTAAAAAGAATCGCACCTACTGAACACACAGTGATTAGAACTGCACTCCATCTGACCAGATTAACAAGTTGTTTTTGTAGACGACAGTTAGATACGTAATCTTCCAGCACGACTTGAATTCCAATTACTGCGTGGAAACACAGTACACCTATCGCTAGGACCAAAAGCAAAAACGATGTCGGCAGAGCTAGCCACTGTTTTGCCTCAACATAGCTCAGTTCTGGACGAAAAATAATCCTGACAAGTAACCAAAGTATTATTGGCGCTAACACCAAAGCAGAATAGCGCTGATATTTCCAATGTTTTGATCCTAAATTGTTTACCACACCCTTCGTCCGTTTCTCATTTCAAACTACTAAAGCCAGGCTCGAACGACAATGAGCAGCGTAACAACAATAGATAACAGAAAAACAATTCCGCCGCTTAAATAGACACTCGTCAACTCGAAACCATACCCACAGTCCCAGGCAAGATGGCGAATACCGTTAAAACAGTGATAAACCAGGCTGAATACCAGCCCCAGTGACAATATCTTCCCCACTATCGTTGACCCGATTGAGTTGAACATCTGAAAAGACTCTTCCCCAAGCGCAACACAAACTAGCCAACTGCAGATCACAATCAGTCCAAGCACTAGAAACAGGCCAGTCGCTCGGTGCAGAATCGACAACAGCGATGGCAGTTGCGGTCGGTAAATCTGGATATGGGGTGAGACAGGACGTTGCTTAATTGGCATCTTCTATTGCAGACCGTACGCGAAATTGATGTAAGTTGATCGACTGCTAAAAATCGATGCAGCGGCCGTTTTGCTCCCAATCACCGAATCGAGTTGGGTCGGGATGAGGTGTCATTAGGCCGTCGCCGCTGGCTCGCTTCACTGATTTAGACTCAGGCTGATTTGCCTTTGGAACAGCATCGACTGCCGCCTTACCGTACTTACTCGGTACTGTCGGAGAGACTACTGTTTTTTGATCTATACCATCCATGCCCACGGATTAATTCTCTCTACTTTAGCGCTATAATACAAGTTCGGCAGTAAACATTTTGTGAGTAATTAGCTTTGACAACTCAACAAATGCCTACCGAACCGGTCTCTACACTCAAACAATTCCGCTCCATGCGGAAACAACATTTAAGCTCATGAGTGAATCAGCAGCGACGAGCGAAAATTATTCACCGTCAATAAGCCGATCCTGGCTGACGTTTCTCGAGTCAAAAGGCGGGGAAATTGTTGGAGGCCAACGAACAGTATTTCCTCAATTTCAACAAGAGATACCCGATCGATACATAATTCCATGTACACAAGAAGCTGTCATATGCTTCGAGGGGAAGGATGTTGAATCTTTCTTGCAAAACCAATTAACCTGTGATGTCAATGACTTAGGAGAACATAAATTTCTCTTCGGGGCTTATTGTAGCCCCAAAGGCCGGGTTCTAACGACGTTTCGCCTCTTCAAAATGAACGGTGCCATATATATGGTGTGCCACCATTCAATGGTCACATCTTTGCTTGATCGCCTTAAGATGTTCGTTTTGCGCGCGGACGTGACCTTCCATACCTGTTCTGATTTAGCGGTGATGTGCCTCGATGAATATACAGAACTTGGTCGTTTCCCAATACCTAGTTGGCGCCAATCTGGGCCTGCGTGGCCTAAAGAGTGTTATGGCGATTTAGAATCCACACAACCCATACAACTTATTGTTGTCCCCGTGCCTGATGCGATCAAGCTAATTGAAGAAATCGAGGGGTCTATTACGCTCTTAGATTCAGATTATTGGAACCTACTCCAGATTCGCCATGGCGTAGTCAGTATTACCGCATCGACTACTGATCTTTTTACACCACAAAATCTCAACCTTGACTTGATATCTGGCGTAAGCTTTACCAAGGGTTGCTATCCAGGGCAGGAAATTGTTGCGCGTCTGCGGTATCTCGGCCGAGTCAAGCAACGATTATTGCGAGGAAGCGTTCAAGGCGAGCGTGAAGTCCGAGTAGGTCAGTCTGTTGTTTTAGCCGACTCAACAAATAACAAGGCCGGTGTAATCGTAAACGCGAGCGCCTTGGCGGGCGTAACAACAGAGTGCCTGTTGAGTGTTTACGATTTCTTGGAAGCCGAAAACGTTTACTGTTATAGAGATCAACCTAGCAAGCAGATCACGACTCTACCTCTTCCTTATCCGCTTCAATGACCTAGGTAGGGATTGCTATCCACGAATAGACATCTATTTCACTATCTATTTGTCTATTATTTGAAAAAACGTCTCACCGGGTTTAATCAAGCCCAGTTCCGAACGCGCGTGTGCTTCTATCGCACTCAATCGACTCTTAATATCAATCACCTCAGCGTGCAGCCGGTCATTTCTCTTTCGCAGTTTCTTATTCTGCTCTGTTAATTCGTTCAATGTTGAATTCAGAGCGAACACGTCAAGCACACTGTTTTTCCCGGCCCATATAGCGTATTGAAGAAGCACAAAAAGCAACAATAGGATACCGAGCAATACTTTGTGCGACATACATTTCTATCCGCTGGATGTCGGAGACTTTGATGCCGAACCGCTCTTTTTATAATGGGGGAAACCGTTCAACCCGGCAAATAACGCTCTCGGGCCCAGTTCTTCTTCGATCACCATCAGTCTGTTGTATTTTGAAACACGTTCTGATCTGCACAAAGAGCCTGTTTTAATCTGTCCAGCACCTGTGGCAACCGCTAGGTCTGCTATCGTCGTGTCTTCAGTTTCCCCTGATCGATGTGAGATCGTGACACCATAGTTCGCCGCTTTAGCGATACGAATCGCCTCAAAGGTCTCAGTCAAAGTCCCAATCTGGTTTACCTTGATTAGGATTGAATTTGCGATTTTACGGCCTATCCCTTTTTCAAATATTCTAGGATTGGTTACAAACAAATCATCACCTGTTAACTGTATGCGATCACCAATGGCTCGAGTGATCAATTCCCATCCATCCCAGTCATCTTCCGCCATCGCATCCTCAATAGTTAAAATCGGATAGCGCTCTACCCAGTCCGTAATAAGTTGAACAAATTCTTCCGACGTATACGTCTGGCCGTCTCCTTCTAAACAGTACTGGCCATCATGGAAAAACTCTGAGCTCGCGACGTCCAAACCGAGATAAACATCTACCCCGGGTGTGTAGCCCGCCTGAATTATCGCCTCGAGCACAGCCTCTATCGCTTGCTCATTGGAACCTATTTCCGGGGCAAAGCCACCCTCATCACCCACGCCAGTGTTCAGGCCCATTTGCTTAAGAATTCTTCGCAGTGTGTGAAATACATCGGCACCGACCCTAACCGCGTCGGCAATACTGTTCGAACCAACCGGTAGAATCATAAACTCCTGGAAATCAACACAATTGTCTGCATGAGCCCCTCCATTCAGAATATTCATTTGGGGCACAGGTAGGACATACTCTCCATCGCCAAATATCTGTCCCAGATAGCCATAGAGTGGCAGTTTCGTACTGCATGCACTGGCACGGGCTATCGCAAGTGAAACACCTAAGATAGCATTGGCGCCCAGGCGCGACTTGTTAGTTGTGCCATCGAGATCAATAAGTGCATTATCTATCGTTGACTGCTCGAATGGGTCCAACTTAAATACGCATTCGGAGATCTCAGTATTTATATTCTCAACCGCACGTAAAACACCAAGACCAGAATACCTTGATGGGTCGCTATCCCTGAGTTCTACTGCTTCAAGGCTACCGGTTGATGCACCCGAAGGCACTGCGGTACTGCCGATTGAGCCGTCGGATAAAACTACAACTGCCTGGATAGTCGGGTTACCTCGTGAATCGATCACCTCACGACCTGTGACACTGGCAATTCTCACACCCACCGTATTTTCTCCTCCGTCAACGAAATAATCGGTGCAAAATCTAAAGCTCGTGTGATCTCACAGCGATTCCATCCAATGCCATAAGCTCAATCAACAATGATTCAAGCTGATCGAGTGGCCACGAATTGGCACCGTCGCTCAATGCCTTATCTGGATCCGGGTGCACTTCCATAAAAAGACCAGACAACCCAGCCGCAATGGCTGCACGTGCCAGAACCGGTACGAATTCTCTCTCACCACCCGATTTATCTCCGCCCTGACCCGGAAGCTGTACGGAATGAGTCGCGTCAAAAACGACTGGGCAGTCAAAACTCGCCATGATCGCAAGAGATCGCATGTCAACGACGAGATTGTTATAACCAAATGAAGTACCTCGTTCACATAGCATGATCTCCGAACCACCAGCCATCCGAGCTTTAGACAGCACGGACTTCATCTCGTGGGGCGACATGAACTGACCTTTTTTGATATTAACTGGTTTACCAGAAGCTGCCACGGCCTCGATGAGGTCAGTTTGTCTACACAAGAATGCGGGTGTCTGAAGAATGTCAACGACCGAAGCAACAGCAGGCACCTGATCGACAGAATGTACATCAGTAAGTAACGGTAGACCGCTGCTGCTTCGCACGTCGCTGAGAATCTCAAGACCTTCATCCAGTCCAGGTCCGCGATAGCTCTCGCCTGCAGTTCTGTTTGCCTTATCGAATGAAGACTTGAAAATCAGTAAGATGTTAAGTCGATCGCTGATTTCCCGCAATGCTGTAGCGATCTCCAGAACGGCCTCTCTCGATTCGATAACGCAGGGACCAGCGATTAAGAAGAACGGGTGACTACGGCCGACCTCTCTACCCAACAAATTCACAGTGTCGCAGCTTCCATAAAGCCCGTTTCACCCTTGGAAGCGATCATAGCCGCCTGTATATAATGTGTAAATAGTGGATGGCCGTCTCGTGGTGTCGAGGTAAATTCGGGGTGAAATTGACAGGCAATAAACCATGGATGCTCAGATATTTCAATCATCTCAACAAGATCATCCATCGATTTGCCAGAAAATGTAAGTCCTTTTTCTTCCAAAACATCTATGAATCGATTGTTTACTTCGTATCGATGACGATGACGCTCCCGGATTTTTTGTTGTTGGTATATGTCTGAACATACACTGCCTTTCTCCAGGTCCGCGTACTGAGCTCCTAGTCGCATCGTACCGCCAAGATCGGCATCGGTGTCTCTGCTTTCTGTCTCACCTGCTTGGTTTGTCCACTCGGTAACCAGAGCAATTACTGGATGCTTGCATTCCTTATCGAATTCAGTGCTATTTGCATCTGACAGGCCAACAACATTACGGGCATATTCAATAACAGCTATCTGAAGGCCAAGGCATATACCGAGGTACGGTATGTTTCGCTCACGCGCATAACGAGCTGTTTCAATCATTCCTTCGGTGCCTCTGATTCCAAATCCTCCAGGAATTAGAATCGCATCACTGTGTTCCAATACACTCGTACCTTCCTTTTCAATATTTTCTGCATCTATGTAGTTGACATTAACCTTACAGTCATTCGCGATTCCGGCATGTACAAGCGCTTCTGACAACGATTTGTAAGATTCAGTAAGACTAACGTACTTACCAACCATTGCAATATCGACCTTTGAAGTTGGATTCTCTAACGCTGCTGTAACCCGGTTCCACTCGGTCAAATCGGCAGAACCTCCCGATAGATGAAGATGCTCAACAATAATCTGATCCAATCCTTGTTCGTGGTATCGCCGCGGAATGGAATAGATGCTGTCCACATCTTCGCCTGAGATAACCGCAAATTCCTCTACGTTCGTAAAAAGAGATATCTTACTTCTGGATTCATCAGGAATAGGCTTGTGTGCTCGACACACAAGAACGTCGGGCTGGATCCCGATGCTGCGTAACTCTTTTACCGAGTGTTGGGTAGGCTTGGTTTTAATTTCACCCGCTGACGGCAATTCAGGAATAAGTGTTAAATGAACAAAAGCTGTATTGCTTCTGCCCTCCTCAATTCTCATCTGCCGAATTGCTTCCAAAAACGGTTGAGACTCTATATCACCAACGGTACCACCGATCTCAACCAAACAGACGTCGTATCCCTCGCCTGCTGCTTTTATTGAATCCTTGATCTCATTAGTAATATGTGGAATAACTTGAACAGTTCCTCCCAGGTAATCGCCGCGTCGTTCCTTTCGAATTACACGCTCGTAAATCTGCCCAGTAGTAAAGTTGTTCAACTGAGTCATCCGCGTACGGACAAATCGCTCATAGTGGCCCAGATCTAAATCCGTCTCTGCACCGTCATCGGTAACGAACACTTCTCCATGCTGAAATGGACTCATCGTGCCGGGATCAACGTTGATATAAGGATCCAGTTTGACCAGCGTTACCTTCAGCGTACGCGCCTCCAGCAGGGCAGCCAAAGACGCCGAAGAAATACCTTTTCCTAAGGACGACACTACACCACCGGTCACAAAAACGTACTTAGTCATTAGTTCCTCTACCACGAACGATGTCATGTACTCACATACTGTACGACAAGGTACAAATGCTTAAGGATCCGCGGAGATAAAACAGCACACTCGAACGAACGTGCTCCGCCATGCCTGACGGACAGCTAGACTACCAGACATGGACCCCGGGAACAACGGCTAAACGTTAACCCTAATCTAAGTGACCTGTTTGAGTGCCAGAAATAGTGATTTCCAGCCCTATTTCGGTACCCGAAGCGGCATAGGCTTTTTCCACAGCCAAGCCTGGTATACACACCAAATCGTCACCCAGATAGACATAAGGCAGCCTACATCGCTCCCACGACGGTATGCCGCTTTCTTGAAAAAGATTCTTAATGGTTCGATTGTGATGGGACCTAGAAGGACGAATAACACGAGCTCTATGTTGCCAATCAAGAATAAATGGCGAGATTCTAATGAAAGAAACCCTGATCCCACTGCCCCTGCGACGGCGTACCGACAGCGTGACCCCAACTTCCTTTATGCTCACCGCATCCAGTCCCTGCCAGTGTTGTGTCGCTGGATTACACAATTTGGGCTGTACCGGCAGTAGATAAAGAAACCCTCGATAGGCACGAAATTCACCCTCTTTCCATCGTATACCTCCACGGCCCATAGTCTCGTTCCCAAAAACCTGGCGCATCAGTTCATTCATTTTTCCGGTGCTGGGTAGCGTCAGCCCTTCGCACCGTATCCAGTAGCGTAATACGTCAACAATCCGAGTTTGATCGAGATTGATCAGGTCACCAATCCTTATGCAGCCATAATCGCCCAAAAGAGTGGGTTTACTAAGACAAAGAAACATTTTGAGATCTACCTGGGCACTCTTGTCTAGGCTGGACTGTATTGTTTTAAGATGATCCGAACTCCGGAATATTGTTTGATCGACACTGGGCCAACGCAAACGAATCAAGGGTAGTATCTCGTGTCGTACAAAATTTCTATCTATGTAGGTATCGAGGTTACTTGGATCTTCGATATATCGAAGATCCTTTTTTCTAGCATAGGCTATGATCTCTTCCTTCGACACTCCCAGCAGTGGTCGTGCCATCCAACCCAAACCAAACTGTCTTATCTCGTGCATTGCTCCGAGTCCGAGCAAACCTGATCCTCTAAATAGACGCAACAAGACAGTCTCAATCTGATCCCCCATATGATGTGCCAATACCAAAACATCGGCAGGGGTAATCTGAGAGTGAAACCAATCGTAGCGGGCTTGCCTTGCTGCGGCCTCTTGTCCGTGTCCAGAATCTTGCAAATTCAATTTTATAGTTTTTAGAGGCACTTTGAGCTCATCACACTGAGCCTGACAGTGTTTCATCCATTGTTCAGATTCAGGTTGAATCTGATGATCAACATGTAATGCAGCTATAGAGAGGTCATAGTGCGTACGTAATTCACACAATTTGTGCAGTAGAGAAACCGAATCTACGCCGCCGCTTAACGCTACCAATAGCCGACGAGCGTTTTTGTGCTTTACAAATCGTTCTACTTCAGTATCTAACTTAGACACGCTATTTGTCGCGCTTACTTTCCATTCTGGAATTCACCAAATGACTGCAACCGTTCGTAACGTTTGGCTAGTAGTTCGGGAGTTGTCCAGCTTGAAACTTCTTCAAGGTGGCGAGCCAAACTGGCATTTAGATCTGCAGCTGCAGTTTCGTAGTTGCGGTGTGCGCCTCCGAGGGGCTCCTGAACAATCTCATCAACCAGCCCTAGCCGTTTTAGATCAGCCGATGTGATCTTCATTGCCGCTGCAGCCTCGGGTGCTTTATCTGGACTTTTCCATAAGATAGAAGCACAACCCTCCGGTGAAATCACCGAATATGTCGAATACTCCATCATTATCAAGCGATCACAAACCCCAATAGCTAGAGCCCCCCCGGATCCCCCCTCCCCGATTACTGCCGAAATAACAGGCACCCTTATGCCAGTCATCACTGCCAACGAACGAGCTATTGCCTCGCTCTGTCCTCTCTCTTCCGCATCAATGCCAGGATAAGCGCCTGGCGTATCGATCAAGGTTACGATGGGGAGACTAAACTTTTCAGCTAGTTTCATCACTCTCTGCGCCTTGCGGTAGCCTTCCGGCTTAGGCATACCGAAATTGCATCGCAGTTTCTCTCGCGTATCTCGACCTTTTTGATGCCCGATTAGTGCAACATTCCAGCGGTCAATCTTTCCAACACCCGCGACAATCGATCGATCGTCCGCAAACATGCGGTCACCGTGAAGCTCTTGGAACCCATCAAAGACCAAATCCACGTAGTCAAGCGTGTAGGGGCGCATCGGATGACGTGCAAGCTGGGTTATTTGCCAAGGATCAAGTGAGGAAAAAATATCTTGGGTGACTTTCTGCCTTCGCCCCTCAAGCTTGCTGATCTCAGTACCCAGGTCTATATTTTGGGTCTGACTGACTCTTTCAAGCTCGTCGATTTTTGCCGAAAGTTCTTCGATTGGCTTTTCAAACTCCAGAAAATTATCCACAACACAGTTACCTAAGCCTCACTCTAGACCAGTTTATTTTATCTGAATTTCCACACTAAAACCTTGTTTCAAGCGGCCTGGGATGACATCAAATCCAACCGATCTCTGAATCTGTTTTTATCGTACGTGTAACGCAGCGATCCTGCCCCAAATATCGCAATCAGTTGTTCTATCAACTCTTCATCCACTTGAACCGTCCAGTCAGAACCCAAATTTATAACGGCCTTATCCCCATTTGCGTTACTGTACTCGACGGAGACGTTGGTTGAACCCGGTCGAAAAATATCTAGCACGGCCTGCAATTCAACTATCTGATTCTCGATATTACCCTTTATGTCTAGCAGCACGGCCAACCTGATAAGGGCTGCTTCTCGAATCTGTCGTAGAGTTCTGATCTGTTCAGCTTTTAACCGCAATTGCCCGTTACGATCATCGACCGAGCACAAGCCTTCAACCAGCAGGATCTCTGAAGTATCAATAATGTTTCTAACATGTTGGAAAAGATCACTCGATACGGCGATATCCGCGTAGGCAGACCCATCATGCAAACTAAAGAACGCCGCAGTTTCACCTCTTTTATTACTGAAAATGCGTAGAGCAGAACCCAGTCCTGCTAGGAATATTCTTCTCTCGGGAGTTGGAGGAGTCTCAGAGATTTTTCCAGTTATCAGGGCATCGAGTTGATCATGCACATGATCGATGGGGTGCCCGCTTAGATACAACCCCAACGCTTGCCTTTCATTCTCGAGAGCTTTCCTTGACGACCAATCTGGCACTGATATGGCGAGATCACCATTCACTGCACTGGACTCTAGGCCGAACATATCATTTTGTCCGGAAGATTGATCGTCAGCCATTTGGTCAACCAGTTCGATGGTCTGGGGCAACTTCGCCCAATGGGTAGCTCTGGTCGAACCCAAGCAATCTAAAGAGCCAGACATAATCAACCCTTCGAACACCTTTTTGTTAACGCGGTGTTGGTCCACTCTGCGGCACAACGAGTGCAAATCATTGAATTCACCATGGGCGATCCGCTCATACAACAAAGAGTCAATTGCACGTTCGCCAATACCCTTTATGGCACCAAGTCCATAACGAATAGATCCATCCTCTTCAACCTCGAACTCATGAACGGACTGATTTATGTCCGGGGCACGTAACCGTATCTTCATCCGCTTGGCTTCACTAACAAGTACTACAAGTTTGTCCGTATGCTCCATATCTGCGGACATACTAGCCGCCATAAATTCCGATGGGTAATGTGTCTTGAGCCATGCCGTCTGATAGCTCAGAAGTGCGTAAGCAGCTGAATGAGACTTATTGAATCCGTAACCTGCAAATTTTTCAATTAAATCGAAAATGTACGCTGCGTTCTCACGATCAACCTGTCTCTCAGCAGCACCTTCAACAAACGACTGGCGTTGTTCACGCATCTCTTCGGGCTTTTTCTTTCCCATCGCCCGTCGAAGCAAGTCGGCCGATCCAAGTGTGTAACCAGATAAAACACGAGCGATTTCCATTACCTGCTCTTGGTAGAGAATCACGCCGTATGTTGGTTTTAGGATCTCGATGAGAGTTGGATGGGGATAACGAACTTCTTCATGGCCATGTTTTCTGCTGATAAAGTCGTCGACCATTCCGGACTGAAGCGGCCCCGGTCTAAATAAGGCCACCAAGGCGATTAGCTCGTCAAAGTGATCTGGTCTTAATCTTTGGATCAGCTCCTGCATGCCTCTGGATTCAAGTTGAAACAGTCCAGTTGTATAGCCTGTACAGACAAGCGAATATACTTTTGAATCATCGAGAGCAAGTTGCTCGATATCGATTAGCTCAAGACCTGCTGCTGATTGCTTGCGATTAATATTTTTTACTGCCCAGTCAATGACTGTCAGGGTTCTTAGCCCCAGAAAGTCAAATTTTACGAGCCCTATTGCCTCCAGATCGTCCTTATCGAATTGCGTTACAGGCTGACTCATTCCCGGTTCCTGATACAAAGGCGTGAAATGAGTAATTGGGCCAGGTGCAATAACCAGGCCGCCCGCATGCTTTCCAGCATTGCGCGGGATCCCTTCGAGCAGCTTTGCGTTGTCAATCAACTGGGTGACGTCAGGATTCTCAGTGTATCTCTCCTTTAGACCTTCATCCTGGCCCAGAGCCCTGTCGAGTGTCATTCCGACCTCAAAAGGAATCATCTTCGCCAGGGTATCGCAAAACCCATATGGCTGACTCATCACACGGCCGACGTCTCGAACGACCGCCCTGGCGGCCAGGGTGTTATAGGTGATGATCTGAGCAACACGGTCACTACCATATTTCTGACTTACATACTCTATAACCCTGTCACGCCCGTACATACAAAAATCAATATCGAAATCTGGCAAGGAAACCCGTTCCGGATTTAGAAAGCGTTCAAACAAAAGCCCATAGCGAATCGGATCGAGAGCTGTTATCCCCAATGAGTAAGCAGCTAAAGATCCAGCTCCAGAGCCTCGACCTGGGCCAACAGGAATCTCATTTTCTTTTGCCCATTTAACAAAATCTGCAACAATCAAAAAATACCCAGAAAACCCCATCTGCATGATTGTTTCTAGCTCTGCATGCAACCGCTTCGTGTAGTGGCTGTAATCCGTATCTTTGATTTCGGGTTGCTCGAATCTGCGTTTTAGGCCGGTTTCGGCAGCTTCCTTTAACATTTCGTCTTCTGACTTATGGGTCACAGACGGGTACATCGGCATATAGATTTTGCCCATTTCGAGAAAGACATTACATCTCTTCGCAATTTCCAATGTATTTTCAAGAGCAGATGGAACATCATTAAACAAGGCGGCCATTTCCAACTGGGTTTTAAAGTACTGCTGGTCGGTATAGCGCCTTACCCGTCGGGGATCTTGCAATACATTACCTTCATCAATACATACACGAATATCATGTCCGGTAAAATCATCGCGATTCAAGAATCGCACAGCATTGCCCGCGACGAGTGGTATTTTTCGCTCGGATGCTAGTTGCAGAACTTTCGATTCATACTCTCCTTCACCTCGTCGGTTCGTCCTGGTTATCTCCAGATAGAAAGCATTGGGAAAAATGTAAGAGAATTTATCGGCAATCGCTTCTGCCTGATCTGACTTTCCTAAACATATCAACTTGCCAATGGTACCGTCTATACTTGGCGAGATTGCTATAAGATCACCGCAGCCTTTACTTAATTCGTCAAACCCGACCGCGACCGTTGCAGAATCTGCATCAAACGTATAAGCATTCGTCAGCAATTCACAAACATGTCGATACCCGGCATTATTCCGGCAAAGTAGAATAAGGCGCCCCTGTGGCATGCCATTTTCTTCCATAACTTCGACATCGACCCCAAGCAACGGCTTGACACCATAATCAGTACAAGCACGAATAAATTTGATACCGCCGTATAGATTTGACCGGTCTGTCATCGCGACTGCAGGCATCAACATTGATTTCGCCGTTTTAGCCAACTCCTTCACCCGAACGATACTTTCACCAAGTGAATACTCGGTGTGTACATCTAAGTGAAGAAAAGCTGTCTTAGTCATTGCTCTAACAAGTAATTGCGGTCAATCCCGTCCTTCCAATAGTATTCTTACCGGTCGGTAACTTGTCCGGTGGATCGCACAGGGACCCAACCGACCTAGCGTATCCAGGTGCGAGGACGTTGGATACCCCTTATGCCTCTCAAAGCCATAGCCGGGATATTCTTTACTCATAGCTACCATGACACGGTCTCTTGCCACCTTTGCCAGTATTGATGCCGCTGCCACCACGTGAATACTTTGATCCGCTCGCACCACAGCTTTACCCGGACAACGGACGTCTGGGTACACAGTGCCATCCACATACAAATACGTTGGAGTTACATTCAACCCATAAACCGCCCGTCGCATGGCCAGCAATGTCGCCTGATGTACATTATATTGATCCACTTCGGCAACGGTCGCAGCGCCTATTGCCCAGGAGACCGCCATGCGGCGAATCAGATCAGATAACTCCTGCCTTTGGCGAATGGGAACCCTCTTTGAGTCCCGTACCCCCTCCAGGCGCACACCTCGTTCGAATATAACCGCTGCCGCAACAACTGGACCAGCTAAAGGGCCTCTACCCACTTCATCAACACCCCCCCTTAGATCCGTAGCGCTCACACGTCTAGTCTGTCATATAAACCAGCTCTTTCGCGATCGTATCATTCGCATTGTTGCGGAGCATTCCTGCAAGGCCCTGAAAAGCGTGTTCAATTTGTCCTCGATAGAGGCCGTCAGTTAATAGATGTTGAATCTCACCATACAGATTGTCTACGTTGGCATTGCCCTGAAGAAATTCCTTTACCATAGGCTCCTCAGTAAGATGATTGGGCATCGAAACATGTCGGACCTTGGCAAACAACCTTGCCAACAGATATGACAACCGAGAGACCTTATATGCCACGACTATCGGCCTAACCAGGAGGGCTGCTTCAAGCGCGGCGGTACCAGACGCGATAAGACCGACATCGGCTGCTGCAATAGCAAGTCTTGCATTCTGCTCAGTTAAACAAACATTCGAGCCCCCTTTGTACTTGTCTACAAGATCTCGAAGTTGTTCAACAACAGCTGTACTTGCAACTGGCAGAATAAATTGTATTTGGGAGTTTGCTTGTGTAATGCGTTCTGCAGTGTCAAGGAACAGCCTACCCAGTTTATCTATTTCCGATCGCCTGCTTCCCGGCAGGAGAGCGATAGTTGTTCGGTCAACTTGTATGCCTTCTCCAGCGAGTTTTTCCCGCGCTTGCTTTCTAGTGATCTGGTCGATTTCATCTGCGGCAGGATGGCCAACAAACTTTACCGATACACCGTGTGATCTATAAAACGTTTCCTCGAATGGAAACAACACCATCATTCGGTCAACGGCTTTTCTAATCTTTCGAATCCTGTACGAGCGCCATGCCCACACCGTAGGACTTACCAGATGCGCAGTGGGTATTCGGTGAGCTTTCAATCTTTGTTCTAGTGATATATTGAAATCAGGTATATCAATACCTAGGAATACGTCAGGCGGATCGTCTAAAAACGTTTTGAAAAGTGAATTACGAATTCGAATAGCCCTAAAAATCTTTTCGGTGACTCCATCGAGTCCCATCAAAGAAATATCTTCCATGGCATGCAGCGACTCAAGCCCTTGTGCCGCCATGGCGCTCCCACCCACTCCGGTGACCCTCAGATCTCCCACTAAGCCACGAAGAGAAGCCAGTACACCGCTACCAAGTTGATCTCCGGAAGTTTCGCCGGCCACCACAGCGACATGCATTGTTATCGCCCCCTCTAGTTCATTCTAACGAACAATACCGCGATCTGAGGTCATGACGAATGACGCTAGTTGTTCTACTTCTTTTTGGGCTATACCTAGAGACTGAAGCTCCTCGATAGCAGTCTGCAAATCATTGTTTGATCGATAAAGACAGCGGTAACCAGATTTAATCGCCGAAACAACATCCTCACCGAAACCACGTCGACGCAGTCCCTTACTGTTTATGCCGTACGGCTTTGCTGGATTTCCAGACACCATCAGGAATGGGGGTATATCCTTAAGACAAACAGTGCCTATACCCGTAATGGCGTGAGCGCCAACCCGACAAAACTGGTGTACAAGTGTGAAACCGCCCAGTATCGCACAGTCTCCTATTTCAACATGCCCAGCAAGACTTGCACCATTAGCGAACGTAATGCCGTTCCCTAATCGGCTATCATGCGCAATATGCACATAGGCCATCAAAAAGTTGTTATCGCCGATCTGCGTTACGCCAGTTCCTGCTGGTGAACCACGGTTTAACGTCACATACTCCCGGATAACATTCCCATCGCCTACGATCAATGAGGTTTTCTCTCCATTGTAGGCTGCGAACTGTGGGTCTTCCCCTATCGATGAAAATTGATAGATCTTGTTACAGGCGCCGATTGTTGTTCCATTTCGAATCACAACATGTGAGCCAATCCACGTATCGTCACCAATCTCAACTTCCTGCTCGATAATAGAAAAAGCACCGATCGAAACGTTTTTACCAATGCTTGCTCCCTGCGCTATCGATGCGCGTTGATCAATCACGGCAGGTCCTTGTGGGTAAAAAGAATGTCAGCGCTACATGCCAAAACACCATCAACCGCAATTGTTCCAGCGCAACGCCACACCTGTTGTCTATGACTCTTTAGCTCAACTTCTATGCACATCTGATCACCAGGTTCAACAATCCTCTTAAACCTGGCTCGATCGACTCCTGCAAAAAGATAAAGACGCTTTCGGTTTGCCGTAGCGTCTAGAATGAGACTTGCCAATAATGCAGATGCCTGAGCGATACATTCGATCATCAAAACACCTGGGAATATTGGCTGATGCTCAAAATGTCCAGTGAACATCGGCTCGTTTGCCGTAACGTTTTTCAACGCTGTCAAACTTTTTCCGTCGACTACCTGGGTAACCCTGTCTATAAGCAGGAACGGATAACGGTGGGGAAGTATCTCCCGAATGCGGTTAATATCTAGTACAGTCAAATGTAATTACTGCCCCGTTAATAGAATACTCACTAACAGATAAAACGACATCTGTTTTATTTCAAGTGGATTAACATTGTGTGGGTCACTCTTCTTTGAGTCTCTGTAAAACCCGTTCTGTCAAGTCTATTCTATTATTGACATAAACAGCCTGTTCAACTATCAGATCGAACCCCTCTTCGTTCGCAATCATGACAATCATTTCGCGAACAAGTCGTTGCAGCTTGGCGAGTTCCTCGTTTCTACGAATGTTGTAGTCTTCACGAGCCTCTTGCTGGTCTCTTTTTACTTTCCGTCTAATACTGTCGATAGCTCTTTGCTTTTTCTTGATTTCAGAAGCCTGAAGGACTAGACGATTTTTGTCCAGATCAACTTCCAGTGCTAAAGCCTTTTCTCGAAGGTCGATCAATTCTTGATCTCTCGGCCGGAACTCCTCTTCTAACAGCCGCAGAGCTTTTTCTCCCTGTGGTGATAGTTCGAGCAATTTAACAGGATTAACAAACCCTATCTTGAGTTGTTGCTCGTCGGCATGACTGCTTTGTAAAAGCAGCACGCCAGAACTAGCGAACAACAAACACAGCGTGACAATTTTGATCGTTCTTAGAATCAACTTAGTCCTCGCTAATGGAACATGGTGCCTAGGGTGAACTGAAGCTTTTTAATGTTGTCAGTCGGCTCGTCATTAAACGGCATTGCATACGATAGTGACATAGGCCCGACTGCGGTAAACCAATGAAAGGTGATACCGGCTGAGTAACGCAGTTGTGCAAGGTCAACACTCTGATTAGAACTGTAAACCTGGCCCCCATCAACAAAAACACCAAGGCGCTTATTCTTGGAATTGTCTAGCCCTGGCACCGGAAAATACAATTCTGTTGTAGCGTTTATCCTTTTATTCCCTCCCAAAGGGTCAGCCGAACTATCGCTTGTCCTAGGACCGAGGGATCGTGGGCTATAGCCTCGAACCGTCCCGGATCCTCCGGCGTAATAATTTCTGAAAAACGGCAGCTTCTCGAGATCACCATACCCATCTCCATAGCCCGCCACACCGCGAATATTCAAGGTCAGATTATCTCCTAAAGGCCTATACCAACGCCCGCGGAGGGTCGCCTTATAATATTCTAGATCACTACCAGGGGCTGTAAGGGCGAACTGAGCCCGCCGAAGATACCCTTTCTGGGGAAAAAATACACTATCTCTGGTATCCTTTGTGACCCCGCCCGAAATCATTAGATTGTCACTGCTGGCGTGGTCAGCGATAAATGAACTGTATTCAGTCGGTGTGGTTGTGGTGCCCTCTAGGTCCAGTTGCTCGAAGCCAAGACTTAAGTTTAAAGAGTTGAACTCCGTGACAGGTATTTTTGTACGCACGCCGAATACACTACTGTTAGATTTATAGTCAGCACTGGTCGTCTCAGCGGTGTCAATATTTTCGTACTCGACAAAATAGCCCAGACTGACACCTTCTTTTGTGAAGTAAGGATTGGTGTAGGCGACTTCGTATACCTGCTCAACCGAAGATTGGTTAATCTTGAATTTTAGCTCTCGGCCAGAGCCGAAAAGATTTTCCCGATTGACTTCCGCCTGTAGTAAGACTCCGTCCGCACCCGCATATCCGACTCCAAACATGAAACTACCGGTTGCTCGCTCTTTGACTGTAACGTTAATATCAACCTGGTCAAGAGTCCCGGGCACGGCCGGTGTTTCTATCTTGACCTCATCAAAGTACCCCAGTCGCTGAATTCGCTCACGGGATCGTCGAATATCCTTCGCAGAGTAAACAGCCCCTTCGACCTGTCGCATTTCCCGACGGATAACCTCATCCCGCGTGGACTGATTTCCGCGAACATTGACCTGCCTAACGTAAACTTTAGGACCAGGATCAACAACAAATGTGAAGTCAACAAGTTTGCGCTCGATGTCTAATTCTGGCATTGCATTCACATTACAAAATGCGAAACCGATATCAGTGAGTATTGACTCCAGTGCAGTTTTTGCCAACAACACCTGGTGGCGAGAAAATGGTGCCCCGGAACGTGGTCGCACCCTACTAAAATCTTCTTTAGTTATATACCGTTGAGTGTCATCCAACTCGACTTTACCGAACGCGTAAGGCTCACCTTCGGTTATCGAAATGGTTACGAAAATATCTTGCTTGTTCTGACTGATCGCAACATCATGAGAGTCAATCTCAAAATTGATGTATCCATGATCCAAATAATAACTTGTCAGTGCTTCCAACGATGCATTCAATTTTTCAATTGAGTAGTTTCTCTTTGATGAGAGAAAACCTAGCAAAGAATCTTGTCGAAGCTCAAGTAATTTGAAGAGTTCGCGATCACTGAACCTATTGTTACCAACAATCCTCAGTTTCTCAATTCGTGCCACGCGGCCTTCGTCGATCTGTAGTCGAATACGCACTCTACTGGCATCTAATGGCGTTACAGTAGATTCTATAGTGGCGGAGTAACGGCCTCGAGAAAAATACCTTTCACGCAGAGTTTTCAATAGCTTGTCTAGCACGGGTTGACTGAATACCTTACCATCGACGAAACCTACCGAATGAAGGGCCTCTTCAATTTCAGCATCTCGAATATCCTTGTTCCCCAAATACTCTATCGAAGCGATCGAAGGTCTCTCACTGACGACAACTATAAGTGTATTTCCATCGCGTTTAAGCTGAACATCATTGAAGAATCCTGTTGAAAACAAAATTCGCACTGATTCGCGAGCAAGTTCGTCGGTTATCTTATCTCCGACTTTAACTGGGAGGTAGTTAAAAATCGTCCCAACCTCAATCCTATGAGCCCCCTCGACCCGTATATCCTTGAGCTCGAAAGGATCAAGTGCCTGCACTGGTCCACTGAGGATAACGAGTACAGTTACACAAAGTGCTTTACATAACAGGCCGAGTTTCATTGTTTCTAGAATTTGAATACATTGTGCACATCATTATAAAGTGCAAAGCTGATCAATACAGCAAGAACCGCGAAACCTAGCTGTTGCGACCTATACATAAATGTTTCTGAAACCGGTCCACCCTTAATACCCTCGATAATAAAATAAACCAGGTGGCCCCCGTCCAAAACAGGAATTGGCAATAAATTCAGAATTCCGAGACTGATACTCAGGATGGCCAAAAACGTCAGAAAAGCAGTGAAGCCGTACTCAGCCGATGCACCTGCATATTTTGCAATCGACAAGGGTCCACCAATATTCTTAGTTGATTCTTTACCTTGGACCATTTGAACAATCATCCCAACGGTCAATTTACTCAAAAGCCAGGTAGCCTCTACCGCACGAGTTATAGCCTCGCCAGCACCCAATCGAACCACCACATTGACATGATTGGCAGGTCCGACTCCAATCCGACCCACAACACTATCCAAAGAATGTATCGCTTTTGGAACCACCACGATCGTTTTTAGTGCTCCATTTCTGAGTATAGATAGCCGGATCGTCTGGTCCGGCCTAGACGATATAGTTTTGACTACATCTCGCCACCCATCGATGGCTATACCGTCTATCGTCATAAACTGGTCATTGACTTTTATCCCCGCAGCATCTGCAACTTCCCCTGCAATCAAGGTTCCGACAATGGGGGCTAATCGGGGCAGTATTCCGATCTGTTCCTCCAAAACCAACGGATTCAACCGACCCGACTGCAACTCGCTCGATTCTATGGAAACCGTCTTGTTCTGACCGGCCCGTGTCACAACAGTAAAGGTTAACGTTTCACCAGCCTCAACCTGATTCAAAAGGTAGTAACGATGCTCACCCCAACTACGGACATTCCTACCGTTAATGCGGGCTATCCGATCACCGCGTTGTAGCCCAACTACTTCTGCTGAACTCCCAGGTTCAATATAGCCGATTACTGGCTCAACACCGGGAACGCCTATCCCGAATACTAGCCAGTAAAAGAATATTGCTAATATAAAATTAGCACCTGGACCAGCAATCACAACAGCCGTCCTGACCCACAGTTTTTGGCGGTTAAATGCACGAGGCAGATCTCGAGGGTCTACGTCATCCTCTCGTTCATCGATGAACTTTACATATCCGCCAAAAGGTAATACGCCGAGCACATATTCAGTACTGGAACGCCGAGACCGAAATGAATACAGTGTCTTACCGAAACCGATTGAAAATTTGGATACGCCCACGCCGAGAAGACGTGCAACACTAAAATGGCCTAATTCATGGAATGTAACCAAGATGAATACAGCAACTAGGAACCAGCCCACATTTTCAACAGCCGCCATAATCAATACCCCGCGACCATCTGCTGCAATGAAGTGGCGCCTGCGTCTAACCTGTTTTGGAGGGTCTCACGAACCAGTTGATCCAGACGGGTTATAGAGATCAAATCATCAGCTGTCCGATCGCAAAATTTGTCCAGCGCACACTGGATGAAATCAGGAATATCTGTAAATCGTAGCCTACCCGCACAGAAAGCGTTTACAGCAACTTCGTTGGCGGCATTCAGAACGATCGGGGCTGCGCCCCCAGCCTCTGCAGCCTGACGAGCGATCGCAAGACAAGGGAATTTCCTGTCATCCGGGTTTTGAAAATTAAGTTGTCCCGCCCGAACAAGATCTAATCGCTCGACACCCGATTCAATACGCTCAGGATCCGCCAGAGCCGCAGCAATTGGTACCCGCATATCAGGGTTTGCTAACTGAGCAACTATCGACCCGTCTAGGTATTCCACAAGGGAATGAACAATACTTTCTGGATGAATAACCACTTCGATATCTTGAGGGCTAACCCCAAAAAGGACGCAGGCCTCGACTATCTCTAGGCCTTTGTTCATCATCGTCGCCGAATCAATCGAGATCTTTCGCCCCATGGTCCATCTAGGATGGGCAGCAGCCTGGTCAGGTGTAATATCTGACATTCCATCTAGTGGTGTGTTTAAAAAAGGGCCGCCAGATGCCGTCAGAATGATTCTTCGCACACCGTGCCGCAATAATCCCTGACCTTTGTCTATTCCGCCACTCATGCAATCCACTTGGGCAGCTTTGGGCAGACACTGGAATATCGCATTGTGCTCGCTATCGATGGGTACGATCTGGGCACCAGACTCCGCAACCAGCTTTCGCAGTAATCCGCCGAGCATGACCAGTGGCTCTTTGTTCGCAATTAAGACCTTCTTTCCGGCCCTAATTGCAGACACCGTCGAAGCGAACCCCGCGGCACCGGCAATTCCAGCAATAACAATATCGACCTCGTCAGCGGCGGCTATCGTGTTGATTCCTTGATCGCCTTCCAGCAACGCTACTGAGCCAAAACCATCGGTGAGAAAGCCACCCACATCACCTATCATCTCAGAAGAAACCGCAACCGTCTTCGGCCGGAATTTTTTGATCATCGCACAGCAATTTTCTGTACGCGTATGACTGGTCAAACCCCAGATGGAAAATCGATCGGGATATTTTTCGATAACCTCTAGTGCGCTTGTACCGATAGAGCCTGTTGCCCCAAGAATTGCGACGTTTCTTATCATTCCACTACAACGCTACTGTTGCGTTGTTTTCGCACAAAAACACCCAACTACCGAATATTGGCGCCGCACATAACAGACTATCAATCCGGTCAAGTACCCCACCATGGCCAGGCACAAGTGTGCCACTGTCTTTCTGATGTGCTGAACGTTTTATAGCACTCTCTACCAGATCACCGATGACTGCCATTACAGCAACCGAAGCAGCGATTAAGCACCAAAATTCAAACCCAATGACCCCAACACTATTATTTTCCATCAGGACAAAAAAGAAGATGATCCCCGTTCCAATAGCACCCACTATACCACCCAGGGTGCCCTCCAGTGTTTTCCCAGGACTGATGCTCGGTGCCAATTTCCTGCGCCCAAATCGTTTACCAACTGCATAAGCAAATGTGTCCGTACCCCAAACAACGACGCAACTCATCAAGACCAATAAACGACCCTGATCCAGGCTCTGCTGAATTGCGATCAAAGCAACTGGACCCGGAACGAGCAGTATCAATCCAAGAAGGAGTCCAGAACGGATCTGTACTCTAGATTGCCGATATATCTGAAACAAGACACTCACGCCCAACCCAATCCAAACCACTGATGCACCTAACGTCAGCGGTACCCAACTAGGCTCATACAATGCACTTCCAAGCAAAAGAACAGCAACCCCAATGGAGTATCCACCCCGCACTACCGG
>MPLX02244405.1_pt1 | contig 44861 bp, 39 predicted proteins | sample 1617341 | NCBI WGS metagenome assembly MPLX02 (sample SAMN05944804, study PRJNA350692) | marine metagenome | biome: marine; feature: ODZ; material: water; isolation source: 120 m water sample filtered on 0.2 um supor filter | place: Pacific Ocean | collected 2012-04-08 | depth 120m m | reverse complement strand
TCTGCAATTTCCTCAACAAAGCCTTGCAGCTTGATGAAGACTATCTCTTTGCTGAACAAAAAGCCGAGGCATTCGGGATCTTAAATTAACCCCGAAATGTGAATTTTAAGAACCTTAACGATTTCCAGTTCAACCCATCGGACCTTTTTTTCCTTTCTCTGCTCCCTTTCAAGAAACACCTTGGCCTCATATGAAATCCTATAAGATTGGAATTGATACCGGAGGGACCTACACCGATGCCGTGGTTTATCACCTGCGGAAAAAGCAGGTGATGCAATCGGTGAAAGCACTCACTTCCCACGGCAAGTTGGAAGAGGGGGTCATATCCGCGTTGAGGGAATTGCTGAATCATCCGAAAGCTTCTTGTCAGTCTTCTGAAATCGGGATGGTGTCGCTATCAACCACCCTCGCAACCAATGCTCTGGTTGAAAAGAAAGGTACGGATCCCGGGGTGGTCCTGATTGGTTTCAGCGACGACATGATGGAGAAGTCACACCTTGATGAATTGGTTTCCAGGGAAAGGGTTTTAAGAATCGAGGGGGGACACCGTTACGATGGAAAGGAAAAGGCTTCGCTTGACCTGGAAAAACTTCAGCAGTTTCTGGAAACATCCATGAAATCCTGCCGAAACTTTGCCGTAGCAGCCAATTACTCGGTGAGAAATTCAGAGCATGAACTTCAGGCAGGCAGGTTGATAGAGAACATCACCCGGGCCAGAGTCAGCCTTTCAAGCAGCCTGACCAGCGATCTCAATTCTCCCAGACGTGCCTACACTGCCACCCTGAATGCCAAAATTCAACCCCTGATGGAGGAACTCGTTCAGGCCGTTAAATGTGCCATGGGGGAATTTGAGCTGGATGTCCCGTTGATGATGGTCAAGGGTGACGGCTCGATCGACCCCGCTGAAATCGCCATGACCCGTCCGATCGAAACGGTTGCCTCAGGGCCAGCGGCCAGTGTCATCGGAGCCTGCAGTTTGACCGGTTTAAAGGATTTCGTGATCTCCGACATCGGGGGGACGACCACCGACACGGCTGTAGTTGAGGGCGGATGGCCGCTCATTGAAAACCGGCACGCCATCATGCATGAACGGGAAACGTCCATCAAATCCATCCGGGTTCGGTCCTATGCCCTCGGTGGCGACAGTGAAGTTCAAACCGGGGAGGGAGAGGAATTAAAAATGCTTGCCCGGCGGGTCATGCCGGTCTCTCTGATGGCGAGTCGTTATCCAAAATTTCTGAAAGAACTGATCGGCAAATCAAATGAACGGACAGGTCTTCATGGGGGCCATCGTTATCTGGTCCAGAGCGAGGATCAGGAAAAATGGAAAGATCTGCTGACTGGGGATGAAGCCGAACTGCTGAACATGATTGGCAACACGCCGACCCCCTACGACCGATTTTCCGGCAGGGCCAGGTACCGGGCCATGATCCTCCGGCTTTTTGAAATGGGAGCGATCCAGATGTCAGGACTGACCATGAGCGACGCCGCTCATGTGCTGGGTCTGCAAAACCACTGGTCCTCTGAAGGAGCCAGGATGGCACTGATCATCAGCGGACGCTGGAACGGAATGATTTCCGGAAATCACCAAAACCTGGAGCAGGAACTTCAGAACTATGCCAGGAAAATCCTGGATCAGACGGTGTTGAAAAGTTCCCGGATCATGTTGGAAACCCTTTCAGGAAAAACTGTGACGCAAGACGATGCCTGGGTTCAGGCATTTCTGGAGGGAGAAGGGCGTTTGAACCAGCTCGAGGTGCAGTTGAAATCCAGTATCACCCTGGTGGCCGTAGGAGGCCCTGCCGAATCGATCTATCCTGAGGTCGGCCGAAAACTAAACACCAGAACCGTGATTCCAGAGTTTGCTTCCGTTGCCAATGCAGTGGGGGCGGCTTCTGGTACTGTCAAAATCTCCATGACCAGTGAAGTCACAAATCCAGAATCTAAAGGATTTATTCTTCATCACCAGGACCATGTCAGGACTTTCCAGGATCCCGATCTGGCTCTTGTTGAAGCAGAGCAGTATGTCAGGGAAGCGATTCGGGAAAAAGTCCGTAGAATGAATTTTGAATGCGGTTCCATTGAGATCGACATGGACAAGATCCTGATTCCTGGAACACTTGGCAACCAGGGACTTGTTTCCGCAACCATCCGTGGGGAAACCCTAGTTCAACTGGGTTGATAGGAATCGATCTTGATTTTCATTCTTCACTCTTTGTAGAACATCGAAATGAAACAAAGTCAGAAAGACCTGGGAGGACTCCAATGCACCATTTTGGATCCTGTTGACGCGAATCAAAAACCAGAGCTGATCGTCATCCTCTGTCATGGGTTTGGAGCCCCAGGGGACGATTTGGTGCCGCTGGGTCAATGGATCTGTCAGCAGAATCCCGGGCTTGGGGAGACGGTTCGTTTTGTTTTTCCCGAGGCCCCTCTTTCATTATCTGATATGGGCATGCCTGGGGGACGAGCCTGGTGGATGATCGACACCCTCGCAATGCAGAGAGCCATCGAAAGTGGAAAACCGAGAGACCTCAGCCGAGATATCCCCGAGGGCATGCCCGAAGCTTCAGCGATGGTCAGTGAACTGGTGAAACAGTTGATGGATTTTCATGAACTGATGGCAGATAGAATGATTCTGGGAGGATTTTCTCAGGGGTCAATGGTTACCACCGATGTTGCATTGAGGATGATGCAAGCTCCTGGGGGACTGATCGTGATGTCGGGGACCCTCGTCTGTGAATCGGTCTGGCGTGAGCTTTCTCAAAAGCGTGGAATACTGAAAATTCTCCAAAGCCATGGCAGGCAGGATCCGATCCTCTCTTTCGAGGGTGCCAAAGCATTGCGAAACCTTTTCCTACAATCCAGTTTTGATCACCAGTTCCTCCCCTTCGACGGAGTGCATTCGATTCCGGAAGAAGTACTTAGGGCCGCAGCCGAAATGATCAGCGGCCATGCGGATTCCAAAAAGGCGATTGTGCTCTGATCCTAGGTTCCCATCAGGGAAGATCATGACATCTGATCTCACCGAGGCTGGTTTTTCCCTGTTCCTTGCGAAGGGTTCGAGCACGGCTTGAATAGTTCTGCAAAGATCTTTGGATGGAGAAATATAATCCACGTTCAACACAACTCATTTGTATAGCATTTTGGGAACTCAAGGGTTCAAAAAGATAGTCGTCAAAGGTTTCCAGCATCTGCCTTTCATCATCCAAAATGGGACGCAGGTGCTGCAGAAAGAGTTGGGTGCCCTCGGGATTGGAAATGATACAGGTATCCAGGAGCGGTGTTCCTTCAGGAACGAGTCTTCGGGCCTGATCGATGCCTGCCGGATGTGATCCGATCAGGGAATGCAGAGAAGCAGACATCACCCTTCCTGCCTATAGCTTTTCTCGGCCATCACCTCAACCCTGGAACCGTGGAGGCTGATCCGGATCCTGGACGAGGATGGCTCTAAAATCATTGACATTGGTGAGCGTTGGACCGCTGATGACGAGGGAGTCCAGCATCTGGAAGAAGCCGTGGCTGTCGTTTTGGACCAGAAACTCTTGAGGATCGAGGTCCAGTGATTCTGCGAGAGTAAAGCTTCGGGGGCTGATCCAGGCTCCTGCATTGTCTTCCGAACCGTCGATGCCGTCGGTATCACAGGCGATCGCGTGTATGCCTGGTTCGCCCCTCAGTTCACAGAGCAGGGAGAGGATGAACTCGGTGTTGGGGCCACCTTTGCCTGTGCCTTTCAAAGTGACCGAGGTTTCTCCTCCGGAAAGGATCAGCGCCGGAGGAAGGAGGGGTTGACGATGGCGGAGAACCTGCCGGGCGATGCCGGCATGAACAATCGCTGTTTCCCGTGCCTCGCCTTCAAGACTGTCACCCAGGATGATCACATTCAGCCCGACTTTCCGCCCGGCCTCTGCGGCTGCTTCCAGGGACTGCTGGGGCTTTGCGATCAGCTGATAACGGCAATGTTCCCAGGAAGGTCCTCCAGGTTTGGGTGTTTCATTCGATGGTTGCTGAAGATGCCTGATGACACTTTCGGGTTCATGAATGTCAAAATGCTGAAGAACGTTCAATGCGTCCCCCAGGGTGCTTGGATCTGGAACGCTGGGTCCCGATCCGATCACTTCCGGATCGTCACGGGGCACATCCGAAATCGCCAGGGTGAGGATCGAAGCAGGAGCACATGCCTCCGCCAGCCGGCCTCCCTTAATGGCGGATAGGTGTTTGCGTACAGCATTGATCTGGTGGATTGTTGCTCCACAACCAAGCAGGGAGTTGGTGACGGACTGCTTGTCTTCCAGACTCAGTCCTTCTGCAGGGAGGGTGAGCAATGCAGAACCTCCTCCGGAGATGAGACAGATGGCCTGATCACCGGGTCCCAGACTTCGAGCCAGTTCGAGCATCTTTCTGGAAGCATCGACCCCGGATTCATCCGGTACGGGATGTCCTGCTTCCAGAATTTCAATCGTCTCACAGGCTACTCGGTGGCCGTAGCGGGTAACCACCAGTCCTTCCAGAGGTCCCTGCCAATGGTTTTCCAGGACTTTGGCCATTTCCGCTGAAGCCTTTCCTGCCCCAAGCACTACGTTGCGGCCTTTCGCCGGAGGAGGAAGGTGACCGGGTAGGCAGTAGCGGGGCTGAGCGCTTTTAACTGCTTGCTCGAAGAGGGAAATCAGAAAGCGGGATGCGGAATCCATCAGGTCTTCAGACGTCCTGCTAGAAAAACTGCCGAATGCATCACTTCCAGGGGAATCCCTGCCTGATTGATGCCGGCACGGATCTGGTAGAGACAGCCCGGATTGGCTGTCAGCAGGATTCGGGTTTCAGGATGGGCTTTGATGGTTTCATGGATCGAATCGATCTTGCGCTGGAGCACCGAACCTGCAAGTTCGGGTTGCACCAGATTGTAGATTCCTGCAGAACCACAGCACCAATGGGATTCTGGAAGCGGTACCAGTTTTACTCCGGAACGACTGCCAATCAGTCTTCTAGGATTTGCATCCACTCCCTGGGCATGCATCAGGTGACAAGGGGCATCATAAATGACGGTCACCGGTTCGGAACTCCAGTTCAGTTGGTCCAGGACTTTCGTTTCCGAAGCGATCAACTCAAGCAGGTCGATGGTTTTATTTTCAAGCTCCTTCCACCTGCCGATTTCATTTTCAGGAGCTTCTGGAAAGAGGTGATGCAATTCCTTGAGCTGGGCTCCGCAGCCAGCAGCGTTCGTGACTATCCGGTCCAGCTTGCGTGGTTCAAAGGCATTACGATGTTTTTCGGCTAGTTCCCGAGCCGTATTACGTTCACCGTTGTGGACATGCAGGGCACCACAGCATCCCTGATCCCCTGGAACGACGACCTCATACCGAGCTGCCCTGAGAAGGGTCAAACTTGCTTCGTGGATTTCTGCTTCGGAAACATCGAGGATGCAACCGCTGAACAATCCGACGCGTTCCTTTGGAGTCTCTGTCCCGGTTGGGATATGAAGTACGTCGGCATGACTTTTCTTAAAGGATTTTCCTGAAAAATTTGGAAGCAGGTGCTGGCTGAAGACGAATTTTCTGGGCAGAAGACGACTGATGAAACTACCTGTGATGAGTTTTGGAATGCCTGTCCAGGTATAGAGGCGTAAAAGTTGACTGGTGGTGGCGAGAGCGGATGTGGACCGGAAAAGACCCTTCAATAAAAAGGCCCGGGCCAGCCTTTCCTTGAAGGACTGCTTGCGGTGGTCCATCAGAATCCCTCGTGTTTTTTCAAGCAGTTCCCCGTAGGGCACTCCGGAGGGACAGACACTTTCACAGGCCCGGCAGTCAAGGCAGCGGTCCAGAGGCGCGATCACATCAGGGTTCAGATCAAGCTCTCCTTCCCAGAGCCCGCGCATCAGGTAGAGTCTGCCTCTCGGGGAATCCTTCTCGTCTGCCAGTTCACGGTAGGTGGGGCAGTTGTCCAGACAAAGCCCGCAGTGGACGCATTTGAGGATGTTATCGAATTTCGCTCCACGAAACTGATTCGTCAATTCCGAATTCACCTTGGCCGGTGTCGATGCTTCCATAGTCATTGAATCAGGGGCAATGAATCTTCTTGATGAGTGCTACATCCTGTAGTAGGGAGCATCAAAAAGCTCCTCGGGATCAAGATGCTGCTTGAGTCTGCAGCTCAGAGAATAGCCCGGAGGTTTTGCAAAATGTCCCAAGTGCTCAAATCCAACTTCCGGGGCGGAACGGAGCAGCCTCATGTTGGAAGACTGCCGGGGCAGACATTTTAATAAAGTCTGAATAAATTTCTTTTGTCGATCTCCGTCTTGTTCGCCGAGGAAGAGATGCAGGTCTCCTCCAACAGGATGTATGATCATTCTCGGATCCCATGCAGACAGGCTTTCCAGAGATAGTTCAAGAATGTCCGCTGTCGGAAGCGAGGCCTGAAGATGGAGCCCAGGCTGGTTTATCTGCCAGTGTTCGAGGTAGGCCGGAAGAAATCCGTTGAAACGTTCTTTGCCAGGGAGGCAGGGCCATTCCGGGGAATCATCGCCATCGGCCAACATGAAACTTTTTTCTCCGAAAACATCCTGTAGTTCGTTGGCGATCCTGCTTCGACGTTCCGGGTTTCCCGAAAACCCTGCACCAAGCAGAATCCGGTTGCCTTCTGCAGAGGCACTGACGGCCTGTATCCAGTCGAGAGGAATCCGTCTGGACTGAAGGAGGCCAACAGCTTTTTGCCAGTTTTGTAAATCGGTTTCCAGAAAAAGGGCATGGGGATCAATGACAAAGGGCTGGATTTTGAAATTGACCGAAGTGATCAACCCCAGGCCGCCAAGGTGCCCGATCATCATCCGGGTCAGGTCATAACCGGTTACGTTTTTGACCACCTTGCCTCCAGCCTTGACCAGTTCTCCTCTACCATTGATGTATTCAATTCCGATCAGGGAGTCTCGCAGTCCTCCCATATTCATCCGGTTCGGTCCACTGATGTTGGCGGAGACCATCCCTCCAAGGGTGGAATCGGGATACCAGGGGTTGACCATTAGTTGCATCTTTTTCTGGGCCAGCAGTTGTTGCATTTCTGCAGCGGTCTGCCCCGCCTGCATGCCTGCCACCAGGTCATCAGGGTCGAAAAAATGAATGGTTTTTAAATCCTGGCTGCTCACGGGGAAACACCCGCCTTCCTCTAAGGAGATGGGATCGCTATGGCCTGAGGTCCCGTTTCCGTGGATGCGGATCGACTGTTCCAACGATATCCGTTCCAGTACCCACTCCCGGGCCTGTTCCACGCTTTGAGGAACGAATTCGGAAACCGTTGGTGCAGCATTTTCTGCCACGGTATGGGTCATACAGCAATTCCTGATTTGGCTGCCACCATTCGTGGACGCTCCCCGGTGCTATCAGGAACTCCCGAGGGATGTTTGACTTCGGCACAGCGTCCGGGTTGGGGAAAGATCTTGCCAGGATTCAAAAGTTCGCCTGGATTGAAAAATTCACGGATGTTTTTCATATTTTCCAGATCTTCACTGTTGTAAATTGAATCCATCCAGGATGCTTTTTCGATCCCGATTCCATGTTCTCCGGAAAGGGATCCTCCGTATTCAACACAGATGGAAAGGATTTCCTCGCCTGCATGATGAGCGTTTTCCACTTCTTCAGGAATGTCGTAACGGTATAGGATCAACGGATGCAGGTTGCCGTCTCCGGCATGAAAGACGTTGGCCACCGTGAGGCTGAACTTTTTACCAACTTCTGCGATCTTGTCCAAAACCTCAGGAAGGGAACTGCGTGGAATGACACCGTCCTGGACGTAATAATTCGGAGAAATCTGGCCGATGGCACCGAAGGCTTCCTTCCGTGCACGCCAGATCCTGGCACGTTCCTCATCATCACGAGCCCACTTGACCTCCCTCGCTCCAGCCTGGAGCAGCAATTCTTCAGAGGCTTGGGCTTCTTCTTCCAGACCTTCTATGAGTCCGTCCACTTCAATAATCAGCACCGCTTCGGCATCAGTGGGAAAGCCGGGTTTCAAGGCCTGTTCGACGGCATAGATGGTGACCTTGTCGATCATTTCCATGGCTGCGGGAATGATTCCCTTTCGAACAATGGCAGAAACTCCTTCACATGCTTTGTGGACACTATCGAAAATCCCAAGCAGGGTGATCGCCTTTTCCGGATTTGGAGTCAGCCTGCAGGTGATTTTGGTGACAATGCCAAAGGTACCTTCCGAACCGATTACCAATGCGAGCATATCCGGGCCGAGGATGGGGAAATGCTTACCGCCCAGTTCCACCACTTCCCCGTCAGGCAGGACCATTTCCAGACCGAGCACATGGTTTACGGTCACTCCGTATTTGAGGGTGTGCGGGCCTCCGGAATTTTCAGCAACATTACCTCCGATGGTGCAGGCTTTTTGAGAGGAAGGGTCCGGAACGTAGTGATACCCGTCCGGTTGAACCTTTTCCGAAATCCTCAGGTTGATCACTCCGGGGCCAATGGTGATGGTTCGGTTGATCCAGTCTATGTCGTGGATTTCCTTGAAACGTGCCATTTCAATGATCACGCTTTGCTGTTGGGGCACGGCACCACCGGAAAGTCCGGTTCCCGCTCCTCTGGGCACGAAAGGGATCTTGAGGGTGTGGAGTTTTTTTACCACTTCCACCAATTCGTCGCGGTTTCCTGGATACACGACCCCCAGCGGTGGTGCGGTGTAGAGTGTCAGGCCGTCACAACGGTAGGTGTAAAGGGTGACTGGATCGTCCTTGACCCATTCAGAACCAAGCAGGTTCACCAGATCTGAGCGTAATTCTGTGGAAAAAGCCATACTCCTCCTTTTAGCTCATCAATATTTTTTAAGCCAGGCCGCTAGGAACTGTTTTCCGAGGCAGACATGAGATAATCCATTTTTCAAATACTATCATAATTTGATTGTATCAAAGCTGAAACCCTGATTTAACACGATTTTCACGGCCTGTTCCTTCTTGAATTGGACTTGACCCTTGAACAGCGTTTTACGACTATCTTTTTGTTTCATAAAACCATATTCATTATGATATGGAACCTCAGACAATCGGTCCATATCTTTCGTTAACCAGGAAACATCATTTCCTGATCCATTTTTCGATCCACAGGAATTCACTCCTGTTTCTCAAGGTAGCCCCGGAATAGACTCCCATGCCGGTTTTTGGATACATCAGGCTCAATACTTCCATCGGAACACCTGATGGGTTGAGCTTCAAGCAACAAACGGAAAAAATCAATCAGTGGGCGAAAGAAGCCAAGCTGGAAATCAAGAAAATCTATCGTGACAAGGAAGGAACCAGTTCTTCCTTGGAACTGCCGAAGCTTGCCAAACTGATCAGTCAGATCGAACAGGGCAAAGTCTCTGTCCTGGTGGTGGCCCGACTCGACCGACTGACACGAAGCATCCGTCTTTACAACCAAATGCTTGAACTGTTGGCGGCCAGCAGTATCCGTTTTGTCTCGCTCGAAGAGGGCATCGATACCTCCAAGAAATCAGGGAAAATGGCTTTCAATACAATGCGTATCATGGGGCGTTGGGAAGCTAAGGCGATTCCGGACCGTACCCGGGAGATGATTGCGCGTAAACGTGAAATCGGGGAACGCGTCGGCCATGCTCCCTTTGGATACATCTATCAACGGCGGAAACTGGTGCCGTCTGATCCGGAACTGCAAACGGTCGGGCTGATCCGTGAGAAAAGGCTCGAAGAGGAAATGAGTTACCACCGTATTGCCAAACTGCTCAACAGTCGACGGATCCTCTCCAAACGAGGAAGGCGCTGGTATGCTGAAACCGTGAAAACAGTCTGTGAAAACCCTCTTTACGGCACTCCCATCAGCCAGCAGAAGACCATCTCACGTTCACGGAGCTAGATTTACAAATTCTAGGACAAGTGTCTCAGTTTTGAGGAATTCCATAAAAACACACTCACCCACCCCCTTTGTTTCAAGGTTCCAGATCAATGTTCTTCCTGAATTAATCACCACCGCTATCACCAAAAATCCCATGAGACCCGTTGGGTCTATCATGTAAAAAGGGTGGTATAAGAAGTTTATCCTCGAAAAATGATCTCAGGTGCTATCATAAAAGTCTGGAGATCCGTGGAGTTTCCAGGACAATTTTAGAAGAAGAACTCCTCTTGACCTCAGGAGGAATTCCTATATATTCTGCATTTTCTTGAAAATCGAATGAAGGGAAGGATTATGGAAATCGAAGTTTACGATACTTATGCTACTTCCAACAATGGGGTTAAAATTCACTTTGATGTGATGCTCCCAATTGGGGGGGATGAGCAGAAAGCCTTGAATCAGGCCCAAGGATTTTTGGATAAAATTTCTGAACCATCCAACCCGGCCACACTGGACAGTTGTCGGTTTTGTCATACTGAAGAAGCGAAACCTGGAGTTGGAGAGAGGGTGGAAAGTGATGGATATTGTATTGTAGCTATAGAAAATTGCCCTGAGCCCTATCAGGGATAGACTTCCCTATGATTTCGAGGGTCATTCCGAGATTCGCCGAGAGAAATCAAACTGTATTATGAATTCACCATTCCGAAATGAACTTATTATTAAATCAAAGGAGAAAACAAGGTGACAAAATATAAATTTCTGAAGCAGTTTTTTATCTGTTTGATTTTTAACTTTTTGATCACTCCGATTAGCTTGGTGGCGGACCAAACATCACATGGAGAAAAGATTTACCATAATGAGTGTGCGGATTGTCATGACGGTGGTTTCTGGGGTTGGCTGTCAGGTGCACCAAGCATCAAGGAACAATCCGAATGGACCCAATACCTGAAAAAGGATTTTGAAGAGATCCTCCAGGCCGCCATCAAAGGCACCGAGGATGGGATGGACCCTAAAGGCGGATGTGATGAATGTACAGATGAAGAAATCCGTCAGTCCGTTGAATATATGTTGAAAGTGTTAGACCAGTAACAGGTTAGTGGGTGCGAAAGTTTTGAAAAGCAACCTTACATGCCTGCCACAATTAAACGCACATTTGTTCCCATGTCCTATCAAACAGGGATATGTCTAAGTCACTGAAGTGTTGCTTTACACTGGGCTTCAATGTCTAGTAGCCCAGAGCATACCGCGCGTAAAGAGCGTGGCCATTTCAGGGACCTGGAATTCCTCTGCGATGTGTCCCAAGGCACTGTAGAACACACGGCCAATGCCATGAGTGCGTTTCCACACAACAGGCATGGTGACGTCCTTGATCCAAGAGCAGTGCTCACCACTGAAGGTGGTGGCGGCGAGCACCTCGTTGGAGGGATCAACGTGCATGTAATACTGTTCAGAACGAAAGTCAAAATCCTGGATTCCATTGGTAATGGATTCGTCTGAAGGAATGATCTGAACAGTGAAGTCAATGATGTTTCCCGGATGGGCCACCCACTGTCCTCCCGTCATGAACTGATAGTCGACGCTATCACGGAACGAATCGCACATGCATCCGTGAAAACCTGCCAGTCCGGTACCGTTCTCAACTGTTTGGCATAGGTTGGCAACCTCCTCCTTCTCAATCGAGGACATGGTGATGACAGGAATAATCAGGTCGTATCGGGACAAATCAGGATCAGAAAAGGTGCTCGTACCTTCGACCACATCCACCTCAAACTGGTGTTCTTCCAGTATATTTTTAGTGATTTCAGAACTTTGCAGAGGGGTATGTCCTTCCCAACCTCCCCAAGCAATCAGGGCTTTTTTTTGTGTCATATTCCTTCTCAGTCAAGTTGTCCAAACGGTAGCCCGGTGGGCATGGCTTCAGAGCGATCACATCGGCTGCTCATTTCCAAGGTTTCTCCGGTTTCCGCAGCCTTTAGGAAACCCGTCATGATTTCAAGGACATGAAAGCCTATTTGACCATTGGCACGGTGGGCTCTGCCTTTTCGGATGGCATGTGCCAGATCCGCAAGTCCCAGGCTACGGTAGTTGTCATCTGCATAAGGGAAGGCATTTGGAATTCGGGTCCATCCCTCTTTTCCCTTGCTCCATTGCACGTTGCCATCAAAACAGTTGGGATCAGGGATCAGCATAGACCCCTGGGAGCCATATAATTCTATATGATGGTGCTGATGGTTCCACACATCAAAACTCATGGTGATGGTGAGCAGTGTACCGTTCTCGAATTCTGCAACACCACTTAGGTGTGTTGGAGTTTTCACTGCAACCGTTTGCCCTGCTCGTGGACCCGATCCAATGGTCCGAAAAGGACGAAACGACTTCCCACGTCCTGTCACACGGGCAACCGGTCCCAACAAATTGACAAGTGCGGTTAGATAATAAGGTCCCATGTCTAGCATGGGGCCACCTCCGGGGAGGTAGTAAAAGTCAGGATCCGGATGCCACAGTTCATGACCAGGCACCATCATGAAGGCTGTACAGGCAAGAGGATCTCCTAGTTTTCCGGAATCGAGCAATTGCCGAGAAGTCTGATGGGATCCCCCCAGAAAGGTATCAGGTGCACAACCAACGCGCAGGTCAAGTGAAGCAGCCAGGTCAAGCAAAGCCCTACTTTCCTCCGGATTGAGTCCTAGAGGTTTTTCACTGTAGACGTGTTTGCCACATTCAAGTATTTGACGAGCAACTGCAATGTGGGATTCGGGGGTAGTGAGATTGAGAACCAGTTCCACCGAGTCATCTGCCAGCAGTTCTTCTGGGGTCCTGTTTTGCAGCCCCCATTGCTCTGCCTTGGTCTGCGCTCTTTCAGGTTGCATGTCTGCACAGCTGGTCAAATTGAGTATAGGGAAATGCTGTGAGGCATTGAGATAGGCGTCAAAGATGTTACCACATCCGATGACACCGACAGTGACAGGAGTCATGATTGATCCAATAAACGTCAGTTGGCATATGCTGGCAAATCAGTTGCCAACAAAAGGTTTTCTTGGGTGCACTTGGTTTCAACACGTTCATGCACCACCCATAACAAACTTTTTGGGAGTCTGGATCCGCATGCTCCTGTTATTACAGAGCAGGTACACATACAAGGGTTAGGCATGGTATCAGATCTCGACTTGTTGATATGTCTCTAGTGAAGCATCAGTAGCCTGCATCTCACTTTCATCTGAGTCAGTTTTTGAAACAACAGGGTTTGATTTTCCAGAGGTTGTTGCTGGTCAGGATCCTTCTGAAGATCATAAAAACCGATGATGAGATCGTTAGCACCCATTTTCACAGGGAAGGAATTTTTTTGACTGGAAACCCATTGATGAAATGAAACCAAGCTTGCCAATCCATGCGGCGCAGTTCCTCAATACTGGAGAGAGTGCAAATGAAAAGACATGGGAGTATAATTGAAACAATTTATTGGAAAATCAAATCCTTTCAAGGAAACGATGTCACCGTTTGATGGGGGTTTGAAAGAGGGCGAAGGGATTTGTTTTTCTTCGGTTTTAGGCTATTGGATTGGTTTAAGGTTGAAAACCTCTGAGAAAAAACTCGAAATGGCTTGGGACTCCTCCAGGGATCAAGAGTTCCGTTCAGTACGCAGATTTCCGCACAGTCTTTAAAAGGCAGGTCTGGAAGAATAGGGATACCAGTGAACTTAAGCGAATTGAAAATTCGATTCCTGAAGTCGAAGAATGAAGGTAAAGGGTCGGCTGGCATCAAGGCTGTCACAAACCTTGCCTGTTCCCCTGGGGATGTTCCGTTTTGGAGGATGCATTCAATGCAGGTCTGGGAACGGTTTCATAGAATTTCTGAATCCATTTAGCACAGCCTGGATCTGACACTCTAAAATTGGACCATGTGTAGTTTGACTGCCAACAAGAACTAATTCTAACCAACTGGTTGCCCTTCGGAACTTAGAAATCCTTTTAAGTCAAATGAGTTGGCATCAAGAAGGCCGTTGTGTGCATGTATTAAGTACCTAGGCATGAGCCTTAGCCCAGTAAAAGAGGAGGTTTTCTGCACTTGGTTGATTGAAATATCAGAACTTGACGTTCCTGAAGAATTAAAACAGCCTATCGTGCAAAGGAACCATGCAAGAAACCTATGATTCAGAATAGAGATAAAGTCTCTCGAAAATGAATTTGACCAAAAAATAACTCAGGTCTTCACCTTCTCTTCATTGATAACTAAATTAAAGCTTGAACAAAAAAATTCAATAATAACATCCATTATTACATTGCAATTCATATTTAGTGGTGTTACAGAACCAGCTGTTCCAATGATTTGTAAAGAAGTTTGATTGGCTTTTCTTAGTGCATAAATCTGGCATCGTTCGATTTGGGTGTACGGGGTTTAGGTTCTCATCTCTAGCTTTCATTCCTCTAGGCTTGAAAGCAGTGTATTCTGTCACAGTTCTATCTTTTCTTTACTTATAATTTAACATTAAGTCATTGAAATCATAGTATAAATAATTTATTTATTTGCTGGTTTAGCAAAAATCACTCATGTTCGATTAAAAGCTCTTGTTTTTATTTGTGTTTTCCTGTTAAATGGATCTTCATTTGTTAATTAATCAATTTTCTAAGGAGAATTATGTTTGAAAAAATCTTATTGAAAATAATACAAGGAACCCTCTCGTGTTTGAGAGGATTGGGGCTACAATTCCTTGCGTTTTCTTTTTGTTTTGTTCCAGCATCATTTGCTGAAAAAACAATGCATGGAATGACTCTTCCATTAGATGCTGCATCCTATTCAAAACAGGTGTTACGCGTTCCATGTGACAACACACGAAATGAAGTAACTTTTGATTTTGCTGTTTCAGTTTATCAACGTTATGAATGCATTGCGGATCTGTTTCAGGATACACTTATTGACCTTGATAAAGATTTTAATGTCATTCCAGCATCAGCAGAAAGTTGGTCGGTGGGTGATGATGGAAAAACATGGACATTTAAATTGCACAAAGGTCTGAAATGGAGTGATGGCACAGCGGTTACTGCTGAAGACTATGAAGCAACTTTTCGTTTTTCAGCAACTCCTTCCAGTGCTTGGGATTTTACATGGTTCTATTCCTTCATAGGTGCAGGAGGGATCAAAAATTGGGGTAAGGTTATAGCAGGGGAAATGCCTCCATCAGCTCTGGGTATTAGGGCTATTGATGACCATACCTTAGAAGTTGAAACGGAAGGAGTTTTCCCTCCATTACCAGGAGTCATGAAATTCGCATTCCTCCTCCAAAAGAAAGCTCTTGAAAAACATGGCCCCTACTATAATAACGACCCAGGAACTTCTGTATCTTCAGGCCCTTATGTTTTGAAGGAATTTGATCCAGGAAACCGTATTGTGGTAGAAGCAAATCCAAACTATACAGGATATAGAAAGCCAAGGTTGAAGCGTATTGAAGGGATTTATATGTCTCCAGCCACTTTCTTCACCGCGTTCCAGAATGGTGATGTCGATACTGTTCCTTATGAACGATTGACTCCAGCAGACTTCAAGATCATCATGAGAAATCCGGAGCTCAGGCTGAATTATTTCCGACATTTTGGTGATTTTCGAACGGATTATCTCCTCTTTGATACATACACAGCTCCTTTCAATGATATAAAAGTTAGAAAGGCTTTTGCTTATGCACTTGATCGAGAATCGATAGTTGAAAATGTTTATGGTTCAATTAAGGCCATGCCGGCACATTCGATGCTGATGCCAGGATATCCTTCCTCGGATACAAAGGGTGAACTCAAGAAATTTCAGAATTATAACTGTAAGAAGGCGAAGAAATATCTTGCCGATGCAGGTTATCCTAATGGAAGTGGGTTTCCTCCACAAGAAATGTGGTTGCGTGGAGAAGGGCCTTCCATGGCTGCAGTCTATCAGGCTTCTGCAGCTTCTATTGCACAATGCCTTAATATCAAAATTGAGGTTTCCAATAAAGATGGGAAAGTGTATATGGATGCTCTGAATGCAAAACCAACACAACTCACACTGGGAGCAGTATCTTACGGTATGGACTTCCTGGATGCATCAAATCTCTTGGGGATTTGGGTTTCAAGTGGACGGCATTCTTGGAAAAATTCAGAATTTGATAGAATGGTTTCTCAAGCGAGTAATCTGGTAGGTCAAAATGAGAAACGCGACAAGATGTTTCGAGATGCTCAACAGATTCTTGTTGATGATGTAGGTGGTGTTTTTATTGCTCACCGCTGGCAGGGTGACCTATTTAAACCCTATATCCTAGGTGATAGCTTCAGGGTCTCTGATTCCAATGGAGTCAGTGGGAAACACTGGGGGAATGACTGGTATTGGGGTAATGTTTATGTAGGTAATAACAAGTAAAACTCTTATAATTGGAGCACTCAAAATTAGAGTGCTCCAATTTCTTCTAGTACTTCAGTGATATTATACATCCTTGGAAGGATTGCATCCTTGATCATGATTCTGTTCGCAGTTTCAGTGATCGTTTTTTCTCTCATGCATTCTGTGCCCGGAGGCCCTTTCGATGAACGTAAAGGAAGGTTACCTGCTGCTGCAAAAGCAAATATACTTAAAAAGTACGGATTGGATCAACCAGTTTGGAAACAGTATATGAATTATATGAGCCATGCTCTACGTTTTGATTTTGGGATACCTTATCAAAGACCTCATACTACAGTTGCAAAACTCATTGGAAAATCTTGGTTGATCACTGTTCAGGTAGGTTTAACCACCATTTTTTTTGCATTCTCAATAGGAATTATTTTGGGCATATATGCAGCCTACCATCAGAATACCTGGATTGATAATTTCGTTACATTTATTTCAAGTTTAGGAGTTACGGTACCTAATTTTGTTGTAGCTATGTGGTTGATTTTGATTTTCGCGGTTCATTATAATTGGGTTCCCATGGGAGGTTGGGGAAGTTCAGGTCAATGCCTTTTCGGAAAATACTTCTGTACGGATTGGATTCTACCTGTTGTAGCTTATGCCATTGCTCCCATGTCTTTGGTCGCTCGTTACACCCGTGCTAGTGTTGTTGAAGTCATGGGTGAAGAGTATGTCAGAACTGCACGAGCTAAAGGTTTAAATGAAAGCAAGGTGATGCGTAGACATGTTTTTCGTAATGCCCAGATCCCAATGATCACTGCTCTTGGGACAGAAATCCCAAACTTGATTACCGGCAGTATATTTATAGAGTCAACTTTTAGAATCAATGGATTGGGGAAATATTTTGTAACCAGTACCCTTAACCGTGATTATCCGATGATAATGGCTACTTTTTTATTGGTAGCACTCCTTTGGGGGATCATTTATCTCCTTACAGATATAGCCTACACTCTGATAGATCCACGTATCAGATTAGGGGGCAGTTCCATTAATTAATCTAAAGGAATTCTTTTGAGCGTCCCTCTTCAAGTACATAGGACTTTTCTTGAAGATGCATTCAGGAGGTTTGCACAAAATCGCCTGGCACTTATAGGACTAGTTCTGGTGCTGCTCATTATTTTTTTTGCAGTATTTGCACATTTTCTTGCACCATTCAGTTACGAAAAAGCTCGTTTTGATCGTGTTCTACTGATGCCTTTTCAGCATCCCGAACATCCACTTGGAACAGATGAAGTAGGTCGTGACTATCTAAGTCGCTTAATCTATGGGGCCCGGACCTCTTTGATTGTGAGTCTTTCTGTTCAGGGGATTTCTCTGCTGATCGGTCTTCCTGTGGGTGCAATTGCCGGATATTTTGGAGGAAAGTTTGATTATGTTATTTGCCGTGTCATTGACATCATGACTGCCTTCCCAGCATTGCTTTTTACGATCCTGATTATATCTGTTCTTGGGGGTGGATTAGGAACCATTGTTATTGCCCTCAGTTTAACCAGCTGGATCATCATCGCACGTATTACTAGAGCCCAGGTTTTATCACTTCGGGAACTGGAATATTGCATTGCAGCAAGAAGTATAGGGGCGAGTGAATGGAGAATTCTAATGCGCCATTTATTGCCTAATGCAATGAGTCCAATACTTATCGCAGTTAGTTTTGGAATCCCAGCAGTTATTTTTGCTGAAGCAGGTTTGAGTTTTTTGGGTCTGGGTGTCAATGACCCTATTGCCAGTTGGGGTAAAATGGTTGGTGTTAGTAATGCCTATATTCGTGTGTATTGGCATCTTGCTCTTTTTCCAACACTTGCAATTGCTATCACCATGCTTGGATTTTCTTTCCTTGGTGATGGACTTCGAGATGCTTTAGATCCAAAACAGAAAATTCAGAAGTAATCAATGAGTGAAACTGTTTTGGAGGTGAACAATCTTACAGCCAGTTTTCAAACTCTGGATGGAGAAGTAAAAGCAGTAAATGGGATCAGTTATGAATTGAAGTACGGGGAGATCCTTGGAATTGTAGGCGAGAGTGGATCAGGCAAAAGTGTTGGGGTAATGTCTCTCACTCGTTTGATTCCTCCAAAAGAATGCACGTTGAGTGGAGAGGTAATTTTTCAGGGAGAAAATCTTTTAAATCTTCACTCATCTGACATCCTTCGGGTCCGTGGAGATAAAATATCCATGATATTTCAAGATCCGATGACCTCGTTAAATCCTGTTCTAACCATTGGGGAGCAGATCAGTGAGACCATAATTCATCATAAAAAAGTATCAGAATCTGAGGCCAGGAAAAACACTCTAGAACTATTGCATTTAGTTGGAATTCCTGATGTTCAACAACGTATCAAAAAATATCCTCACCAGTTTTCTGGTGGCATGCGCCAAAGAGTTATGATTGCAATGGGGCTTGCATGTAAACCTGCAATTCTAATTGCAGATGAACCAACAACCGCATTAGATGTAACGATTCAGGCACAGATAATCGATTTAATAAAAAAAATTAAAGATGATATCGGAATGTCTGTTATCTGGATTACCCATGATCTGGGGATCATTGCCGGGTTGGCTCAACGTGTTCTAGTAATGTATGCAGGAAAAATTGTAGAAGAGGCTCCAGTGGAAGAGTTATACGCCAAACCACTGCATCCTTACACACAGGGATTGCTCAATTCACTGCCACGACTGGATGGATCGAAGCATGAAGAACTGTCTCCTATTGAAGGCCTACCACCAAATTTAATCGATTATCCCCAAAAATGTCCATTTTTTGATCGTTGCGGAAAACGTAAGGAAATTTGTTCTGACCCCCCGGTATTAAAAAAAACCATCTACCCAGAGCATCTAGTGTCATGCCATCTCTATTAATCCAACTGAACATTTGTGACTGAACCAATAATAAAAATAAAACGACTTTCGATGCACTTTACTTCTAAGTCAGGGGTTTTAAAAAGTGCTAACAAAGTTCTTAAAGCAGTTGATGATATCACACTAGACATTGAACAAGGTGAAACACTGGGTCTGGTTGGAGAAAGCGGTTGTGGGAAAAGCACATTGGGCCGTTCCATTCTCCAACTCTACCAGCCAACTTCTGGAAGCGTTCAATACCGAGGACAGGATCTTATGCAAATGGACCGAAAAAAACTCATGAAGGTCCGTCAAAAGCTCCAGATAATTTTCCAGGATCCCTATGCTTCGTTGAATCCTAGAATGAAAATTGGAGAAATAATTGGTGAACCGATGCTTATTCACAAGATCTATGATAAGAAAAACATCAGGATAAAAACTGAAGAACTCATGGAAACAGTCGGCCTTAATTCCGATTTTACGAATCGCTATCCGCATGAATTTTCAGGGGGTCAGCGTCAGCGTATTGGAATTGCCAGAGCTTTAGCAGCTAAGCCTGAATTCATTGTGGCAGATGAAGCTATTTCAGCCTTGGATGTGTCCATACAAGCCCAAATCATCAATCTGATGAAAAAACTTCAAAATGATCTAGGACTCACTTATCTATTTATTGCTCATGATCTGGCTGTAGTTCGTTACATCAGTGACCGAATGGCAGTGATGTATCTTGGTAAAATCGTGGAATTGACTGATAGCAACTTGATTTATACGGATCCTCTTCATCCATATACCCAATCCCTACTTTCTGCGATACCAATTCCAGATCCCATTACTGAGAAAAAAAGAGATGCATCCCGAGTTATCCTTGAAGGAGAAGTTCCAAATCCGGAAATGCCTCCTTTTGGATGTGGATTTTGTACTCGGTGTCCAATGAAACAGGATGTGCTTGAAAAGAATAAAATTAATTGTGATTTGATTCCACCAGTTTGGAATGAAGTTAAAAAAGGACATTGGACTGCATGTCACTTGTATTCTTAAGCCCTTTCTTTAGAAATTATATTCCTCAAAAAATTAATGAAAAAAGTTATAAGAGATCTATTTTTACTCCGAGATGATGTTGTTTTTTTGAACCATGGATCTTTTGGAGCTTGCCCTAGAGAAGTTTTTGAAAACTATCAGAAATGGCAGCTAGAATTAGAAAAACAACCCGTCGAATTTTTAAGTGAAGATCGAGGGAATTTAAATATGATGAAAGGTGTTCGTGAAAACCTTGCAAAGGAATTCAGGACTTCATCAGAAAATCTTGTTCTTGTCACCAATGCAACGACAGGATTGAATATCGTTGCAAAGTCACTTTCATTAAAACCAGGAGATGAAATCTTAACTACTGACCATGAATACGGAGCATTGGAAAAAACATGGGAGTTTATTGCCAGAAAAACAGATTCAACATTTGTGAAAACAACAGTTCCAATTCCCTTGTTATCTGCGGAACAATTTACTGAATCAGTTTGGTCAGGTGTTACAAAAAGAACCCGGATACTTTTTTTAAGTCATATCACTTCTGCAACCTCTTTGCTTTTTCCAATTTCAGAATTAATTAAACGGGCTAAAGAAAGAGGCATTCTTACCATTATAGATGGTGCGCATGTTCCAGGACATATCAACTTGAATCTGGAAACATTGGGCGCCGATTTTTATTCCGGTAATTGCCACAAATGGATGCTTACCCCTAAAGGTTCAGCGTTTCTTTATGTTAAACCTGAAATGCAGAAACTTATTGAACCCCTTGTTGTAAGTCATGGCTGGAATCCTGATTCTGAAAAAGTTGGAGCCTTTGGTAATTCACAATTCATTGATAGTATGGAATTTCAAGGAACCAGAGATATTGCAGCCTTTTTAAGCATTCCAGATGCGATCCGTTTTTTGGAAAAACATCGATGGAGTGAAATTCAAAAGGATTGTCATAACTTGGCATGGGATGCATCAAATATGATTGGAGAAATAACAGGTTTGCCTCCTTTAGTAAGTGAAGAAATGAGAGGTGGGTTGCAAATGGTATCTATACAGTTACCTGAATGTAATGTTGAAACATTGAAAACAAGACTTTATGATGAATTTCATATTGAAATTCCGGTTTTTCAATGGAAAAATCTTTTCATAATACGTATTTCAATCCAGGGATATAATACGATGGATGATGTAAAAAATCTTTTGGATGCTCTAAAAATACTAATACCACAAATGTAATTCAATTGTTCAAATAATTATCTCCATAACTGCTAAAGGAATTAATACAAAATTACAATTCCTCAGACAAAGATACTTTTACTTGGGAGAACTATTCATTCATAGTAAAGATTTGATGTAGCCCATTGCAAATGCCATCCCAGCATGCCAAGGAGCATTACATGTTAATTCTGGAGCATGGTCAGGAATAAGAACGCCATTGTAATTTTCTTTCTTCAAAATTCCGATGATTTTTTTCATATCAACAAAACCTTCATCAATGAAAACTTCTCTGTAATCCGGTGCATGACCGACGACATTTCGAAAATGAATGTATGCAATCCCATCTTTTTTTGCAATTCTCTGAATGCTCTGGTAAATGTCATGATTAGGCATTTCAGCAATAGTCCCTAGACACAGCTCCAATTTGTTGGATTTGGAACTTTTATAGTCTAAAATACTTTCATAAGCCTCAATGTTCCAACCCAATCGAGGTTGCTGACGCAAAGTTTGAACCGGCGGGTCATCTGGATGGGCAGCCATAGTCAATCCTGCTGCTTCTGCAACAGGAAGAATATCATCCATAAATCTTCTCCATCGGTCCCATAGTTCTGGTTCTGTTGCAGAAGGGATAGTTCCTTTTTCAGAATTTTCAATCCGCATGTTCCAGACCAGTCCTTTAGGTAAAGGATCATTGTTTACTGAGGTCATGCCCACGGACTTGGCTCCTCCTCTGGCAAAAGCACCTTCCACTCGAGATGTAACTCCTGCAATACTGAAATTATATCCCATGATAGGTATACCTACTTCACCAAGTGTGTTGATATGTTTTTTTAGTTTTTCTATTTGTTGATTACGACGAGGTCCATCTAGAAGAACATCAAACCAATCTAAAGGGTCAAAATTTTCTACTGCCAAAAGTTCAAGACCATAATATGACATTCTTGTTTTAATTTCATTTAGAAATTCAGAATTCCATAAAGTAATGTTCCTTCCTGCTTTTCCCCATCCTTCATCATTTCCGGTAGGTTGCTGATCATGTTTCGAGCCTTCTTTTGTTTCTCCCTGATACTGGTAATCAACAAGATGTATAACAGCATGAGTTGCGCCACATTGCTGTGCAAAAGCATAATTATCATCGTTTAACATGTGAAAATAAAATCCAAAACCAAGCTTGATCATAATCTATTGTTATCAAAAAATTATCGTGTTATGAATTATTTAATGTAGAAAGAAAATTATCATTCGGAAATACATTTATTCAAATAAATGAATTTAATAAAATGATTGTGTATAATTTAATTAATAAATTATACACAATCAATCCTTCAATTAAGTTAATGGTTTAAAATGCCTTAATTGGAAATCAATTATCCAGTGATTCCATCAATGCACTTATGCTTTCATCAACTAAAATGGATTGTCCACGGATAAATCGATTTTCCCTACATAACAAATTCAAGATCTATTCAGAATGCCTTAAACTACGAGGAAAATCCTAAATCATTCAGATGAAATCAGCTATTTATCAGGGCAACTTTACTGACTTCAATCTTCAAGCAGTCTGCGTTCCATCAGACGCTGGGATATCAACATGCAGAAAAGTAACAGTGTTCCCCCTGAAAGAAGAAGGCCGATAAAATGGGGCATCCATTCACCTGACAATAATATTCCACGGTTTAGTTCAGCGAGATGATAAAGGGGATTTAACTGCAAATAGTCCTCGAAAGCAGGACTTCGTGCTTCAAGGGGAAAGTAAGTGTTACTGACTAACCCCAAAGGAATGCCAATCAGAAAAACAGGATAGTTCATATGATCAATTGAAGGGACAATTGCCGTGAAGATCATGGCAAAGGAGCCGAAAGCCCAACCAGCCAGGAAGCACACAGGCAAGAGGAAAAACATTTTCTCCCAGTAAATATTGATAAGATCAAGACTATGGAAAATGAAGAGTACTACCATCACCACTGTTGCATTCATTCCTCCTCTACAACCTGCCCAGATTATTTCACCCCAGAGGATGTGCCGAAGTTCCAGTTGAGTTCCAAGCATACCGTCCCACGTTTTCTGGTAGAACATCCTGATGTAGGAACCATAAAGCCCCTCAAAAAAGGAGCTGCTGAAAGAAGTGTAAGCCAACAACCCTGGAGCGACATAGGTCCCATATTCGACTTCATGCCCCTCATAATTCATCATTCCAATAAAGGCTCCAAGACCCATTCCAAAAGCCATGAAGAAAATTACCGGTTCCATGGCAGGCGGCAAAAATGCGGTTTTCCAGTTCCTCATATAAACCTTAGCGTTCCTTCGTAAAACCATACCGGTACGCCAATCGAACAGAGCCACCAGATCGTTAAATATTCGATTCATGGTTCTGCTCCATTGGCTTGAGACTGTGTCAATCTCTGGAAGAGGTCATCGAGGTTAGGAGAACGGACTTGAAAACGTAATCCTTCAAAATTTGTGGAGAACTCACTCAACTGAACTGCAGACATAGGCAAGTGCAATTCTCCGAGAATCATATTGGGCTGGTTCTTGATATGAATTTCTGCCCAATCCCTGATTTCTACATCTCTTCCTGAATCAACTTCAATGATTACCACATGCTCTCCAAGCATTTCTCCAAGAACTCTTGAGGGCACTCCTGACGCAACAGTTTGCCCCCTGGAAAGAACTACCAGTTCATCACTCAAACGTTCGGCTTCATCCATATAATGGGTGGTAAGAATGATACCGAGCCCATGCTTTTTCATAACACGGATCAGTTCCCACAGGTCGACACGTGCTTTTGGATCCAATCCAGTAGTTGGTTCATCCAGAAAGAGGATTCGAGGACGGTGAATCACCGAGCGTGCCAGCATCAACCTTCTTCGGTAGCCACCTGAAAGACGTCGTGGGGTTTGCTTGGCCACTTCTACCAGTCCGAATTGATGAATCATTTCGGCAACCCTTTCTTTGAGCCCCTCGACTTTTGGTCGAAAATAACTCGCATGTACAAAAAGGTTCTGTTCCACATTGAAATCTTCGTCAAGTGTATCTTGTTGAGTACACACTCCAATCCAGCGCTTTATATCGGATCGAAACCGCACAAAATTCCTTCCTTCATAAACTATCTCACCACCATCCGGTTTTATCAGTCCATAAAGCATCCTTAATGTCGTGGTTTTCCCTGCACCATTCGGTCCGAGGAGGCCGAGAACCTTGCCATGCTTAAGGGTCAGGTTAAGTTCGTTGACTACCCGCTGACCACCATATTCTTTGATCAGGGCATCAACCTTGAGCAGAGGCAAGGAAACAGAATCAATCATGAGAACGCATTGCTCGGTTGGCCATTGGCATAGTTTTTAATGTTATCGATCTGTTGATTCGCCAGAGCCTGCATTGCCTCAGTGCTGGCCCAAGCTACATGGGGTGTGAGAATAAAGTTTGGGCGAGAAAGGAACTTCAAGTAGAGATGATCCTGGGCGGGTGGCTCAGATGAAAGGCCATCTATTGCAGTTCCTGCAATTATCCCTTCATTGATTGTCTGACAGAGATCTTTCTCGTTGATGACTGCTCCCTCTGCAGTTTTGATGACAATGGCCAATTTATTCATTCTCCTAAAAGTCTCAAGATTCAGTAGAATTTCTGTGTGTGAAGTCAAAGGTCAATCAACTGAATTAATATCCATAGTTGCCATGAATGCATTCAATGGCAAAAATATTTTCGACATACGTTCATCAGGATTGACAGCATATCCACAGATTGTTGAAACAATGATCCCTCGTTCATGGCATTCTTTTAAATCAACAATATCCGAACCCGTCTCCGTAATGGCAATCATTTTCAAATCAGGGCACTTCAAAAACTGTTCTTCCTGACGGCACCTTATTGGTAATTGCAATCGTGGCATCAGAAAGTCTTACCATAACTTCTTCTACCCTCTTCGGTTATATTCAATCCAACTGTGATTCAATACTGGACGAGGAATGTTGATTTATGGTGCTATCGTATCTTGTTCCAAAAAAACAATTTTATCGGTCTTCTTTCTTTATTCCTTTTGATAAGGTCTTTGAGTTGGTTTAAACATTTATTCAGGAAGGATATTAATTCATAAGAGTTTTCAGTTCTAAATGGAACAGAAATTCCTACACCAAGATTAATGAATAAATCATGGAAAATGGATTATTCTTTTACCTGAGGCTGACAAGAATCAATGATTCATAGTTCATAAAAGAACCCAGCTGGGAAGTTTTCCACAAAGAGATGTATCAGCTTGTATATTCTTAAAAATGGGCGATATACGAAAAAGAATTGGCTCAACGATTCCGGAATATCTATCCAGTTATCAAGGGTTACATGATGGTGATCCCTAAACATCTTTTTCATCTTGCTTTGTAATCAACAAGGAAGAAATCCCTTACGCCACTGTCCTGCTCCCCTCATCCCATGCGTGATTGGGCCATCTTTGAGTCCCCAGGCTCAATCAAGGGGCTCCCTTTCAAGATGTAAAATGATTGGCCGAGTTTCCATCCCTACATCAAATTAGATGTTTCAAGAATCTACAAAATGGTGTCTAGTATATGATATGTGAAAATGAGATAATGATTTCCCATACAACCATTTTCCAACAACTGCCATGACTGAGGGCTCAGAAAAATTAAATAATACTCATTACAAGTATCTTGGAAAGAGACGGGGCACGATTGACGCGCCAGAGAAGTTAATGGGACAGGCTCAGTATGCTGGTGATCTCAACTTTGCGGGTATGCTACATGTGAGGTTGATCCTAAGCCCGCATGCCCATGCCAACGTAATCGGTGTGAAAAAAGAGACGGCTTTGAAGATTCCGGGAGTGACGGCGGTGTTCACTTCAGAAGATCTGACTCATTGGAAAAAAATCTCTGCTTCGAGAACAGGGGCTCTGCTTGCAAGAGGGGAGGCGGTCTTTGCGGGGCATCCAATTGCTGCGGTTGTTGGCGATTCTCCAAAAGCCGTATGGGACGGCGCCTCATGCGTGGAGGTTGATTACGAACCGCTGCCTGTGGTGTCCGACATTGAAACAGCGCTTGGTCCAGATACCCCACTGGTATGGGAAAAAGGGATCCCCCGTGATGAATCGGATGTCAGCGGTGATCACGCAGATGTTGATCATGCAGAAGGAGAAGATGAAGATCTCCCCGCCAATGTTCATTCCGAGAATTACACCTCCCATGGGGATGTGGAAGGTGCAATTGCTCAAGCCGATGTAGTGATAGAGCGCATCTACAGCACTGGTGCAGTTCATCAGGGGTACCTTGAACCCCAGAATTGTGTCGTAGTTCCAGATCGGATGCAGGGTTTGACCATTTATACAAGCACCCAGGGGCCGAAAAATGTGCACAAAGACGTGGCAAGGTTGCTTGATCTTCCACAAAGCATCATCAGGGTGGTGCCCATGACGATTGGAGGAGGATTCGGGGGAAAACATGGGATGCTGGAACCGACAGCCGCAGCCATCGCTCTGGAGTTGAAGGCGCCTGTGAAGATGGAACTTTCCCGTTCGGAAGACTTCATGACCTCAACACCGGCGCCGCCTTGCAGGGTTCGTCTGAGGATGGGGGCAATGCGCGATGGCACATTGAACGCGCTCGATGCAACCATCGATGTGGACAATGGGGTTTATGCGGCGGCCTGGTGGAGCAATCTGCTCGCCCTGTTGATGGGCAGCGGATACCGCATTCCGAATTACCGTATTCATGGACGTGAGGTCGTCACCCACAAAATCATGGCCGGTGCATACCGTGCACCCACTGCGCAAACCGCCTCATTCGCCATGGAATCCCATATCGATGAACTAGCTCGTGCACTGAATCTTGACCCGCTCGAGTTCCGTCTTCAGAATGCTGCGGTAGGAGGAGACCGGATGGTCAACGGAAAACCCTGGCCCAACCTGGGGCTGCGCGAATGCCTGAACGCTCTCAAGACCCACCCAAGTTGGGTTAACCGCAAAACCAACACAGATGAAGGCTGGGGGATTGCAGTCGGATTGTGGCCCTGCGGAGTCTCTCCCGCATCCGCTGTCTGCAGAATACTTGATGACGGCACAGTGCAGGTGCAGGTTGGTTCCGTCGACATTTCAGGGATCAACAGCGGATTTGTTCAAATTATCGCTGAAGTGCTTTCGGTTGATCCCTCGCAGGTGGAAATCATTCAGGGGGATTCCAGAATGTCTCCCGCAGCTCCTCCCAGCGGTGGCAGTCAGGTGAGCTACAGCCTTGCAGGACCAATTCGAAAAGCGTCTGAAACCGTAAAAGATCAGCTAGCCAAACTCGCAGCTGAAAATTTCGAGGCTTCCCAAGAAGACCTCGTCTTTGAAGACGGATCAGTCCACGTTTCCGGATACCCCGGAAAATCGATGACCCTTGGGATGCTTGCCAAGGAAGCCGAGGGGAAAAAAGGTGGGGACGGACCAGTGATGGCTTCTGCGAGCGAATCATTGGAAAACAATGCGCCTGCGGTTTCGTTGCACGCTGTACGGGTGAAAGTGGACCGTGACACTGGGGTGGTTACACCGCTTCAGTACATCGCTGTGCAGGATGTCGGATTCGCCATCAATCCGATGCTTATTGAAGGACAGATGCATGGGGGTGTCCTTCAGGGGCTGGGATGGGCCCTCTGGGAAGAGATGCCGTTTGATCTGCAAGGCCAGTTGCTGGCTTCAAACTTCCTCGATTATGTGATCCCCCGATCCAATGACAGTTTGGACATCGAATGTGTGATTGTAGAAAATCCCTCGCCTGAAGGTCCCCTCGGCATCCGGGGCGTGGGTGAACCCCCCATCGTTCCGGGTGCAGCTGCTGTTGCTAACGCCGTCCGTGAGGCCACCGGTATCCGCTGCGAACAGTTGCCCATCCGGCCTCAGAGCCTGTGGACCGGTATGAAGGAAGCCTAGTAATTGTCTGCGTTGTGGAAAAGCCATTCTGCCAAACCCTCCTCCTCTCAGAGAAGTTGCCACATCGTAATTTGGCTCATAAGACTGATGAACTAGTTGTACTTTCTGAAGAAGAGATTGAGTTAGAGATAGAAGGGAAGCGCAAAGACCAAAAATAAGGGAGGAGGTGTTCATTCCAGCTGATGCTCACAATAAAGGGTGTCCCGAGAATGTTCTTTAATAATGATTATAGTATTTTAGAGGCCTTAATTTTTTATTCAAATACTGGACGATAAATCAGGGGCAGGTTAAAGCTGATCGAAATTGATCAGTATGGAAGTAGTCTTAATTTTGGAATCCAGGTCCAGAAAAACCAAACTTTAGCAAAAGTTGTTATGCTTTCTGCAATGGGGCAAGATTGAGATGAAAGTTTGATTTAAGCACACAGGTTCATTCGTGGTCCTCATGCTTCCATTGGAGCAGACGTTCCGCCTTGCTGCTGTTGTAGAAAGCAGTAAAGCCTTCAAGGGGTAAACGGAGTTCGACCTCAGGGTAATGCAGGTCACGAAGCTTGTGCGAGGGGATTTCGGAGGCTGTCTGCGGGGCCACAATGTAAAATGCCTCATGTCCTGTCCATTCAACTTGCAGGCTAGACATGCAGGCTTTGGCGGAAGCGACGGGGTCCGAATAAGCCCAGAGGTGCTTTCGTGAGGCTTCATTGTTCGATCGTGGTAGCACAAATCCCCGTTTCTGGATCCAGTGAAAACGCATACTACTGATGGATACAGATGCACGCCTTCTTGCAAAGCAGTCGCCCTGCAGTTCGAGGACCCATTTGGAAAGGGAGTAGGGATCTTCGTTGTAAGTCGGGTGTTCTTCATCAACTGGGAAGTAGTCGTATCTCGGATCACGGCTATAGACACCGCCGATAGCATTGATGCTCGAGGCCATGCAAATCTTCTCAATCCCCAACAGTTCGCAAGCGAGGAGCACGTTGTAGCTTCCGATACTGTTGTTCTGGTACACCCTAGCATCGCTGTGACGGTCCGGTGAAGGGAATGCCGCAAGATGTACCACCGCATCGCATCCCTGAAATGCTGAGACGAGTTCCCCAAAATCGGTTACATCACAGTGCAGGGCAGATTCAAATGCAGGGGGTGTCACGTTGTACAGATCAATAGCACGAACCTGATGTTGCTCTTGGAGGCATAGTTCAACCAGGGTGCGTCCGAAATGCCCATTGGCTCCTGTTATAGCAATATGCATCGGTGTTTCCTCAAAGGTGATCGGTGAGGGGACTTTCTGCCCCCTCACGTTGAAAAAGATGGCAGCAGGCGAGATGTCCCTTTTTCAGGGAAAGCAGTCGGGGAGCCTGAAGGCAGGAGTCCATCCTTTCGGGACAACGGCTGTAGAAGCGGCATCCCTGCTCTCCAATCTCCTGGATGTCGGGATTTTCGTGGATCTGGTTGTCCCACTTCCTGCTAAGGTCCGGCCATGGAATGGAGTTGATGAGTAGTCGTGTGTAGGGGTGTTGCGGGGTTTCGATCACCGGGATGATGGACCCCGCCTCCATCACGCTTCCTCGGTAGAGGACAATGATGGAATCGGAGACGTGATAGGCGGTGGTAAGATCGTGGGTGATGTAGATGATGTTGACATTGTAGTTCTCTCTCAATGAAACGAGCGCCTCCAGGATATTAGCGCGTAGAGAGGCATCCACCATTGAAACCGGTTCATCAGCAACCAGCAGCTTGGGTTTTATGACGATGGCCCGTGCCACGTTAATGCGCTGACGCTGTCCTCCGCTGAGTTGATGAGGGTATCTTCCCAGGATTTCCCGAGGCTGCAGTCCTACCGCTTCCAGTGCCTCCTCCATCAACTTTTTCCGCTGGGCCTTCTTTAATTGCCTGTTGAACTTGCGGATGGGAACTTCAAGAAGATGATCTACGGGGTAGAAGGGATTGAAAACCGCAAAAGGATCCTGAAACACTGCCTGAACGTTTTTCCGGAATTCCTTGTATTCGGTTGAGGAGAGGTGGTGGATGTCCTCTCCCTGATAGACCACGTTTCCGGTGGAAGGCTTGATGAGCCCGAGCATGATGGATGCAAGCGTAGTCTTGCCGCTTCCGCTCTCTCCTGCAACGGTGATAATCTTCGCAGGTTCTCCTTCAAGGTTAAAGCTGATGTTGTTGAGAGCCCTTACCTCCTTCTTTCCTACCTTGTAAAGTTTGGATATTCCTCGTAGTTCTATGATACTAGTCATGAAGCCCCATGGAGATGGCAGGCGACGTAGTTTCCGTCCTCCAGAATCTGTGGAAGGGGAATTTCGCTGGTACAGCGTTCAAAATGCTTGGGGCAGCGGGGGTGAAATTTACATCCATCGGGGAGTTGGTATAACGAAGGAGCCATTCCTGGAATACCTTGAAACTTTCCACGGTTTTCAAGACGTGGCAGGCTGCTGATCAGGGACTGTGTATATGGGTGCTTGGGGGCATTGAATACGGTTTCTACCTCGTTCACTTCCACAATCTCTCCTGCATACATCACTGCAACTTTATCCATGGACTGAGCCATCAGTCCCATGTCGTGACCGATCAGGATGAGGGCGGAACCGATCTTGGCCTGAACCTTGTTGAGCGTTTCAATCACTTGACGCTGGGTCACCACATCCAAGGCGCTGGTCGGCTCATCTGCAATGATCACTTGGGGCTGTAGGAGAATGCCGATCGCTATGCAGACTCGCTGTTTCATGCCACCGGACAGTTCATGGGGGAACATTTCCAGAACATGTTCTCCTAACTCCACCGAGGTGATCGCCTCCCGAGCAAGCGTCATGATCGTATCAGTGTTTCTGTTTTCGCGGTGTGCATTGTGTGCATCGATCATCTGCCTTTTAATTTTTAGGACAGGATTGAGCGAATTCATTGCCCCCTGAGGGATGTAGGAGATGGTGCTCAACCTGGACTTGAGCATCTCCTTGTCGCTGAGACTAAGTAGATCCGTGCCTCCTATGGTGACTGCGCCTCCTTCAATCCTTCCAGGAGGTTTGATCATACGCATCATAGCCAAACCCATGGTACTTTTTCCAGATCCTGATTCCCCCACGAGCCCCAGTTTCTCCCCGCTCCTCAATTCAAGGTTGACATGGTTGAGGGCATGTGCCCTGCCCATGTCGGTGTAATAGGAGACTGAAAGATCCCTGATTTGCAGCATCCCGTTCATCTTACTCCTTGCTGCGTATTCTAGGGTTTGCCATCTCATCCAGCCCCATATTGATAAGTGCCAATGATCCTAGAATGAAGACCATGGCAAGCGCAGGCCCCATTGGCCACCACCACCATCCATTAAAGAAGGCTGACTGAGATTGAGCCGCCCAAATCGTGTTGCCGAGAAGAGGTTCACGCAACGGACCGAGTCCAATGACTGCTAGGTAAAATGCTGCAAACACTGCGTAAAAAACTTGGGCGACAAAAGCTGCGGCTATAAAGGGGATCAGGTTGGGGAGGATTTCCTTGAAAATGATTTCAAAATTATTCATCCCTGAAAGCTTTGCCACATCGACAAACTGCCTTTCCCTCATCGAGAGCACCTGAGCACGGATCACAAGCGTGGGGGCCATCCAGGAAAGCAGGAAGACCACGGTAGCCATAGTGAGAATCGTGACATCACGTTTGTCGATGGAACTGGCAATGATCACCTGGATCAGGAACGGAGGGATGGGAGTGAGCATCTGACAGATGAATTTGATGATGGCATCCACAATCCCTCCAAAATATGCGGACACGAAACCTAGAAAAATCCCTATCAGAGTACCTGCTGCTCCTGCAATGAGTCCTATAAGTGCCGTCTGCCAAACACCCACCACCATTGCAGCATACAAGTCACGCCCAAAAAAATCGGTGCCAAAGAGGTACTTAAAGCTGGGCGGTTGCTTCGGCCTCACAGAAAGCGGATAGGCATCCTTGACGTCGATGGTGAACAAGCCATTGGCGGTGAAGAGGACCAGCATTAAAAGTAGCCCTAAGCCGATGGCCAGGGAGAGATTCCTCCGAAGATAATTGTACACGGTTACTCTACTTTGATCCGTGGATCGAGGAGTGGATAGAGTAGTTCCACAAGTGCCATCAGAATGGCAACGGCGATGGTGAGAAAGAGTACGATTCCATAAATCACAAGAAAGTCATTTGCACGGATCGCATTGATCAGAATTGTTCCCACCCCCGGCAAACCAAAGATGCTCTCTACCACAATGGCAGAGGTGATCACATTGGCCAGGGCGAGTGCCAGCCCTGTGACCTGAGGCAGAAGTGCATTGCGAAGGTAATAATCTCTGAAGATTACCATCGGACTCAAGCCCTTATGCTCTGCAAAAAGGACGTAGTCCTCCCCTTGAATCGTGATACCCATCCCTCTCATCGAAAGCACCCATGTCCCCAATGATCCAAAAACCAGTGCCATGCCCGGCATTATCTGATGCCAGATCACATCCAAAATGAAATCCAATGACAGTTCTGGGATCGATCCGATGGTATAAGCACCAGCTATAGGAAAGATTCCTAGATGTAGACCGAAGAAGAGGATCAGGAAAATGGCCAACAACACAGGAGGAATACCTTGGAAAAGGATACAACTGGTGGAAAAACTGCGTACCCATCTGGGGGACTGGGGCCAGGCGGCTAGAGCCCCCATAAGGTTGCCGATGATGAAGGAAAAGATGGTGGTGACCAGCAGTAGCCCAATGGTCCAAGGGAGGGACTCTGCAATGAGCATCAAAACGGTTTTTGGGAACTTGTTGAGCGAAACGCCAAAGTCTAAGCGTATTACGCCGCTCATGTAGTCGAAGTACTGGGTCCAGAGAGGTTTATCCAGACCAAAGGATTTGTTGTAAGCTTCGACAATCTTCTCCAAATCCCCCGGAGCAAAACCTCCCAATCGAGCAAGCTCTGCAAAACGTTCCCTGATGGGATTGACATCGGAGATGCGGGGAATGAAGAAGGTGATCGTGGATGCCGCCCAGACCACCATGAAAATGAAGGAGAGGCGCTTCAGTACAAAAAGCATGAAATGGAAGATGCCCCTGCTTAGATTACAGGGGCTTTAGTGTGACAGGTAGTGATTAGTTTGCTTGCTTAAGGGTACTGACGACCAGCATCCCAGTGTGATGCCAGAAGGCACCGTTCATCCCCAGGCTCACGTTCGACTGAGTGGGCCAGTTATTCCAGTAAGTCTGGTTGTAAGGGATACGATGAAGCCACTGGATGATGGGAATGTCGATTTGTTCCTTCCAATACATGCCAAGGGCTTTTGCTGCAAGGGCTTCAAAACGTGGGTTATCGCTACCCATAGGTGCCATTTCGTCAAGAACCTTGTCGTATTCGCTGTTCTTATAACGTGAGAAACGGTTGTTACCTGCACTGGTACCAATGGCGGTGCTATAGCGGCTGTGATAAAGCTCAAGGGCGGCATAGGGATTTTTCAGGCTAGCGCCGTGTCCGAACATGTACATTCCAGGCTTCCCATCAGCCATGCTTTGATAAGCGTCAGTGCCGAAGTTTATGTCGCCATCAAAACCTGCATTCTTGAGCATTTCAACAAGGATGGGAACGATGTCGCTGTGGATACCCTCAAAACCGTGGATAACAGCACTGATGGTTTTACCGTTGCGCTCCCACAATCCTCTGCTGTTTTTGCTGAATCCTGCTTGCTTCATCAGTGCTTCACTTTGATCAGGATCATACAACCCCGGTTGGTACTTTGCTTCCAGGGATTTTACTGCTGAACTTGCAGCAAATTTCTTAAGACCAGGATAAAGCGGGAAGGGATAGATGGTGGCGACTTTTGCCCCTTCATAGACCATTTCATTAATTAGGTCCCTATTGATGGCAAGGCTGATTGCACGTCGAACCCGTTGGTCATCGTAGGGCTCCATCTTGGTATTAACCCAGAGTGAATTGGGCCACCAATCAAGATAGCCATAAGGAGGTTTATTGCCTGTGTGGGTGGTTACTTTGGAATTGCGTTTGAGGATGTTGCCGATGACAGAACTTCGCATGTCCAGTGTTGCGTCAAACTCATTCTTGACAACACGCTGGGCAACAATGTCCATCCCCTGTCCCACCTGCCCTCCAATATTGAAGACGATGACACGCTTCACCTCTGGCATACTGATGCGTCCGGCCTTAACCGCCCACCAGTTTGTGTTGAGGTCGTAGATTTTCTGGTTTGCATCCCAGAGCACCAGGTTGTATGGGCCTGAGTGAGCCATCTCGTTGCCACCGAAAAACTCACCTACATTGTCGACTTTGGAAAGCACATGCTTTGGAACAATGGGCATGCCTGTGTCGAATTTAAGAGTCAGTACCTCAAACTTGAATCGCGGTGCAGGAATTTTGAAATCCACAACCACAGTCAGGGCATCGGTTGCCGTCATGGTTCCTACATATTGATTGAAAGATGCGTGGTAGGGGAGTTTATTGTTCTGCATTTGCCCCTCAAAGGTGAAGAGCACGTCTGCGGAAGTCACAGGAGTTCCATCGCTCCATTTTGCCATCGGATTGACCTTGATGGTCAGCTGGGTGAAGTCGCTTTTAGTGTACTTCATGCTGTCGGCAAGCCATGGAATTTCAGTGTCTTTGTAGATGCCGAAATAAGACAATCCCTCCCAAAGCATGCTGTTTCCTTCTTGGTGAGTATAACCCGTACTGGCCCATGGGTTGGTCGCGCCGATGGGGGAGGTGATACTCCAGCCGAGAACCAGAGTGTCCTCCCTAGGCATTTTCGTCAACGACTGTGCTGAAACGACTGTAGTAAATACCCCGAGTACTACAAGCGTGGTTAAAACGAGCAGTTTTTTCATAAATCCTCCAATCTATAAGAGAGGGGTTAATAATGAGTTCAAAATAGGAAATGTAATGTATCTGAAATTTTTTGATATGAAAACAAAAAAAATCTAATGACTTCAGGAAGGCGATCCATAAATTGCCTCCCTTAACCCCTTGAGATACCCAATCGCGAACAGTCTCCCGATTTCGGAATATCCATAGTTCTGGTTGCTGTCTTCCCCCATGGTGGGGACATGGTCAGGACGGCATACACCCTCGTAGCCGATTTCCTGATATGAACGCATGCATTGAACCATATCGGTCTTGCCGTCATCATGAAATGTTTCTACAAAATCGGCAGCATGCCCCTGGACATCTCGGAAATGGACAAAGAAGATCTTCTTCTGACTGCCAAATTTTCTGATGACCGCAGGCAGATCATCGGTCATGAGAGTAAAATTCCCCTGGCAAAGGGCGATGCCATTCTTATCGCTGGGATAAAGATCGAGTAGTTTTTGAAAATTCTCAATGCTGCACATGATTCTGGGGGTTCCTTTAACTTCTGGAACAGGAGGATCATCAGGGTGCATGGCAAGCTTTACCCCTGCAGTTTCGGCTACAGGGACTATTGCATCCAGGAAATACTTGAGGTTGTTCCACAACTGATCCGCGTCCACTCGGTCTTCATTTGGATAGGGATCCTCAACGTCTGTGAGCCTGAATCCCGAAACGAGGGCACCTCCACGGGAGGGGACCTTGGGGTTGGTGCGGATCCAGTTGAAGACGGGCATCCATTCATAACACCACACCGGGATTTGCAGTCTGCCAAGGTTTCGGATGAGCACGAGCACCTGTTCGATCTCCTCGTCCCTTCCAGGCTGTCCCAACTTGATCTTCTCCATGGGAGGGCGGTTTTCCAGCACCTCCAGTTTAAAACCAAATTCACGGTAACGTTGCTGCTGCTGCTTGAGTGAGTTGAAACTCCATGGAAGTGCTTCGTCAGGCACTTCCAGTCCACGGCTCCAATCCATACATCCCACTGCATCCTCAATACCACACTGGCGGACAAGTTGAATCAGGCTAGATTGATCGGGATTGAAGAATTCTGCTATACGGATCATGGGCATCCTCAGGAGTGTTGCTGCTCTTTGAGCCAGGCTTCGTACTCTTTCTGGGCTTCTTCATTGAGGGGATAGTATTTTCTCAGATCACCTCCTTCAGAGAGCTTGAGTTTGGAGAAAATCTCCCACTCTATGTGTCCGCCTGCCTTTTCCAAAACGTTATCCACCAGTTGCAGAGGAACGACCACGACTCCGTCGTCATCTGCTACAATGATGTCTCCAGGAAAGACGAGTCTGCCGCCACAGGAGACGGGTTCGTTGACAGAAAACGGGAAAATACCTGTCTGAATATGGTAGTTGGGGGTGAACCCTCTTGACCAGATGCCCAGTCCTGTATCCAGGGCAGGTCTGGAATCACGGATGCATCCATCTATGACAACTCCTTCTCCTCCTTTACCCTTGAAATAAGTCAGCATCATCTCACCGAAAACTCCGCTACTTAAATCTCCTCGAGCATCGACCACCACCACATCCCCGGTTTCAGCAAGGTAGAGGGCATGTCGGTGGAGCTGCTCCTCCACATTCTGATACTCAGCAGCATCGTGGTAGTAGTCTTCGCGTATGGGCATGAACTGAAGAGTGATAGCCGGGCCTCCTATGATTTGGCCGGGGCGACAGGTTTTTGGACCCACGATGTGAGAGTCTTGGATGCCTGAACCGTGTTTGAGTTCGGCACTGAGGGTGGCACTCCCTATGGCTTTAAGTGCCTCTACCTTGCTTCGTTCAGGTCTTTTGGGAAATTCCTGGTTGATTCTCATTTCCATGGGGTCAGCTCCATAGACGGTCATTGGAGTCCAGCAGATTCCATTGATCTGTTTTTTTGAAAAACCCGTTGAGTGCCGGTTCAGGCCCGTTCAAATGCTCTTGCACCACCAACTCGTTCAGTTCGATTCCCAATCCTGGTGTATCGGGTACTTGGATGTATCCCTTGTCCACAATCGGTTTCACAGGAGAGAGGACCAGGTCCTCCCACCAGGAAAGGTCGACCGAGTGCATTTCAAGTGCTACAAACCCTTCAGTAGCTGCAGCACAATGCACATTTGCCATGGCGACGACCGGTGATCCTGCCTGATGCAGCACCATCGGGATTCCATATTCCTGGGCCATGTCTCCGATACGTTTGGTTTCCATGATCCCTCCAGATGTGGCTAGATCGGGATGGATGTATGAAACACATTCGGCATCAAGCAGTTTTTTGAAATCCGCCTTGAGGTAGATATCTTCACCAGTGCAGATCGGGGTCGTGACAGACTGCTTGAGCATCCGCAGCTGTTGTGGGAACTGCCAGGGGATCATGTCTTCGTACCATGCGAAGGAAAAACGGTCGAGCGCCTGTCCAAGACGGATGCAGCTTTCCACACCCATGTGTCCGAAGTGATCGATGGCCATGGGAACTGTAGGGCCTACAATCCCCCTGACAATGCTGGCATATTCCACAAGATGTTCGATTCCCTTGTCGGTGATCTGAGTTGCTGTGAAGGGATGCATGCGGTTTGGGTCTCTGGCCACCTCAGGGTCCTGGATCAGGGTTCCTTCCTTACCCTTGAGAAGGTCGATGCCTAGATCCATCTTGAGAAAGCGAAACCCTTGATCCAGTCTTGCGCGAAGATGTTTCCCCATCTCTTTAGGATCATTCAGTGAAGGGGTGTCGGCGTAAACTTTTACCCGGTCGCGATATTGTCCTCCTGCCAGTTGATAGGCGGGAACACCCCATGCTTTTCCTGCAAGATCCATCAACGCCATTTCAACTCCGCAGACTCCGCCACCCAATCGTGCATGCCCTCCGAACTGCATGATTTTACGGAACAGTTTTTCCGTGTGACAGGGGTTCTCTCCCAGCAGACGACTTTTGAGCATAAGGGCGTACCTCACGCTTGCTCCGTCACGAACCTCTCCGATCCCGCTGATTCCCTGGTTGGTGTCTATGCGTAGAAGCGGCCAACGCCAGTTGTCGTGGCCTACAATTGCAAAACGAAGATCGGTGATCTTCAAAGAAGAAGGATGCGAGTGGGGCGAATGGGCCAAGGTTTTTTGTTTCTTAGAAAGGGGTTGAGTCAGGCAAAAAGGATACAGACCGGTTTTACTTCAAGGGTCAGGGAATGCAAGGGAGCCAATGCGCCAGTGTCAGGATTCAGGCTGAAGGACTGGAGACTGCTGCTGTCCTGGTTTGCTACGATGAGGAAGCGCCCTGAAGGAGCTATGGCAAAATTTCTAGGAAAATCTCCTCCTGAGGAGGTGTGAGATTTTACTGTCAACATCTGATCTTCTGGATCAACCCTGCAACAGACGAGGCTGTTGTGCCCCCGATTGGAACCGTATAGAAATTTCCCATTGGGGTGCAGATGCAGATCCGCTGTGAAGCTTGTGTCTTGGAACCCGTCAGGAAGTGTACTTATGGTTTGCAGAGGACCTTTAATGGAGCAGGAAGGAAGATCAACGGCAAAGGCCATCAACGTGTTACCCAGTTCGTTGATCAGATATAGCCGTGGATGGGCAGGGTGGAAAATAAAATGTCTTGGGCCTTCCCCTGGTGCTATCTGCAGCGTTTTTTCCGGAAGAGGTTTCAAGGTTCCAGCCTGAACATCAAATCCATAGACAAGCAACTGATCCAATCCCAAATCGGCAGTTACAACATAACATCCATCTTCAGTGGGCTGGATCATGTGGGCATGCGGTCCTTCCTGGCGTTCTGGATTCAACGATGATCCTTGATGTTGTTGGATGTCCGAGACAGGTTCCAATGATCCGTCTTCCTGCACTGGGTAGACGGCAACATTGCCACTGCTATAATTGGCAGCAAACAGATACCTTTCATCAGCGCTCAGACTGATGTGGCATGGGGCTGTGCCCATGGAGGGCATCGTATTGAGCATACGCGGGATGCTACTTTCTCCCTCCAGTCCACAGGCGGCTACTCCACCATAGGGTGATCCTTGAAAGGATTCCCCCTCACTCACACAATACAATCGTGTTCGTTGCCTATTAAGAGCAAGAAATGAAGGATTCTCTACCCCAGACATCCCTCCTTCCACTCTCAATTCGCCTGAAGCAGGATCCAGGTGACAATATAGAACCCCTTCAGCCTCTTCGGATGCATAACTTCCGATGTAAAACCCTGCCACGTTAATCCTTTTCTTTTTCAGTTGTGAAGCACTTGTATGTTAGATATGTTTATCGTTAAGGTCAATATCGCATCAAGGCTGACATCCGAAACATAACCTACCTCACCCACGAAAAGGATGCAGCAAAAGAGCATGTATTGAAAGATTTATGTGGATTAGAGGATGAACTCCAATTTCATCCTCTCGGTGGGGTGGATCCGAAGCAGTCAGGCCAGTGACCTCGCTGAAAGGTAAAGCAGACACGAAACCCTATGCCATGGGTGCTTAACACAATGCAGCATGATTTCACCGTATAATTTCGGCCTATCCACAGTGCAGTTACCTGGATTCAACGCATCCATAAATCATCCTTTTCATTCATCATAAGAGTACCAATGAAGATCACGCGTCTAGAACTGACCATGATCCGTCCACGTTGGATGTTTCTGCAAATGCACACGGATCGGGATCTGATAGGATATGGGGAGCCGATCCTGGAAGGACAGGCCCCTGCTGTGGCGGAAGCGGTGAAAATGATGGAGGAGTACCTGATCGGAAAGGATCCCCGACGCATTGAGCACCACTGGCAGGCTCTCTACCGGGGAGGCTTTTATCGAGGCGGGCCGATTCTCACCAGTGCTCTTTCAGGCATTGAGCAAGCAATGTGGGATCTGCTTGGAAAGTCACTTGAGACCCCGGTTTATCAACTGCTTGGAGGGGCGGTTCGGGAGCGTGTAAAAGTGTATGCCCATGTCGGAGGAGACACTACTGAAGAGTTGTGCACGCGTTCAAAAGCGCTTGCTACCCAAGGGTTCAGTGTACTCAAAACCAGTTTTGCTCCCCCTGTAGCCTATCTGGAGAATCAGGCGTTTGTGGAGTCTTGTACCGAGCGTTTTGCCACCCTCCGTAATGTGGTTGGTCCAGAAGTGGATCTTGCGATCGATTTCCACGGGCGTTTCTCCCCTGCCATGTCAAAACGCATGATCCGGGCGTTGGAACCTTACTACCCCTTCTTCATTGAAGAACCCTGCCTTCCAGGAAACACCGATGCACTTGTCGAACTGCGGAATTCCACAACAGTCCCTCTCGCCACTGGAGAGAGACTGTTCACCAAATGGGGTTTTCGTGATCTGATTCAACGACAGGCCGTGGCGATTCTTCAACCCGATCTCTGCCATGCAGGAGGAATCGGGGAAGTGAAAAAGATTGCAGCAATGGCGGAAGCTTGTGATCTTGCCGTGGCTCCCCACAATCCTCTAGGACCTATTTCGCTTGCGGCATGTCTGCAGCTTGATGCCTGTACTCACAATGCATTCCTTCAGGAGCAGGTGACTCTAGGAGAAGGTTATCTCAAAGAACCCTTTATCATGGAGGAGGGCTATATCAAGGTTCCCCAAAAACCAGGGCTCGGGATTGAACTCGACGTCGCCCGCATTAAAGAACTCGAATACGATGGACGCTGGCAGACTCCCCGTGTTTTTGATGATAAGGACAGTTCCGTGGCGGAGTGGTAAAGACTTGATGAAGAACCCTTACTTAAATGTTGTGGACTTTTTTGAAAGTTCATAACCCAAACCCGTCGAACAACCCACATGCTGGATAAAACGAAATCCTTCAATCCTTCACCAAGGTCGATAAAACTTGGGGGAAGTTTTCCTTGACAGGCTTCTAGTTCCTTATATCTTAACCCACAAGTTCGGTGGACTTTCGCTCAAAAACCCTTCACCAAACTACCTATTCCAACCGACAAAAAAACTACAGAATGAGTATAGTCACCATCAAGGACGTCAAGGTCATTACAACACAGCCAGCGGAATCCCGCCTAGTCATTGTTAAGGTGAACACTTCCGAACCCGGGCTCTATGGCTTGGGATGCGCCACCTTTACGCAGCGTTTCCACGCTGTTGTAGCAGCTATCGAGAAACACATGGCCCCGTTCCTGATCGGACGTGATGTCGACAGAATCGAGGAGATCTTCCAGATGTCCTGCGTTAGCGGGTACTGGCGCAATGGTCCAGTGTTGAACAATGCCATCAGCGGTGTCGACCAGGCGCTATGGGATATCAAGGGCAAACGTGCGGGCATGCCTGTATACCAGTTGCTTGGAGGCAAGTGCCGTGAGGCTGCAGCATGTTATGCCCACGCCCGTGGAAATACTAAAGAAGAGATCCTGGATTCGATCCGTGGCTACATGGAACAAGGTTATCAATACATTCGAGTGCAGCAGGGTGGCTATGGCGGCCTTGAGTCGACTCAACCCCGTCCAGAGGGCGCACAGGACGGTGCCTACTTCGATCCGCGTGGGTATATGCGGGCACATTTGGATGTATTCGAGCATGTGCGTGAGGAGCTGGGTTTCGAAATTGAGCTGTTGCACGACATCCACGAGCGCTTAGCGCCGATCCATGCGGTGCATTTTGCCAAGGACATGGAGAGATTCAGACTGTTTTTTCTGGAGGATGCCCTAGCACCAGAAGATATTGACTGGTTCCGCCAGATTCGCTCTCAGTGCGCAACGCCACTGGCCATGGGTGAGCTCTTCAATCACCCTCATGAGTGGCGGGCACTGATCCAGGAGCGATTGATCGACTTCCTGCGTATGCATGTGTCGCAGATGGGAGGCATTACCCCAGCTCGTGATGTCGCCGCCATGGGTCGTTTTTACGGAATACGCACTGCCTGGCACGGCCCTGGTGACACCTCGCCCGTAGGACATTCCGCCAACCTGCACCTTGACTTATGGGCACCGAACTTTGGAGTGCAGGAATGGTGTCGCTTCAACGAACTGTGCTATGAAATCTTCCCTGGGTTGCCTGAGGTTCGTGGAGGCTACATGTATCCAAATGATACTCCTGGCCTTGGTATCGACATCAACGAAGAACTGGCAGCCAAGTATCCTTGCAAGGACTTTGTTGAGCAGTGGACCCAGACTCGGTTGCCCGACGGCAGCCCCACACGTCCATAGCCACTGCAAAGCATCTGGCGGATCTATCTGAAAGAATCCAGATTGAAACTTTTTGAGCCCCCAAACATGAATTTAAACCATAAAGTTATTTTCATAAGGTAAAGTATATGTCTGAGTTTATAATTTGCCTGATTCATTATTATGGGCTTTATTTACCATCCTGAGCTAAATCTAAATAATGGTTGAGACATTCAGTCAGGCCTGTTTTCTTTTCATCTCTTTTGGTTCATAATCCCCGTCCAAATCTTTCTGGTAAACCAAGACGTTTAATGATCTTTAGTCACTTTCTTAAGTCTGCAAAAATTTCCATACGAAATCAGAAATGGTCCTAATCTCTTCAGAGAAGCCCCCAATGATTAGGGAGATACGTGAAGATTCGTCAACAAAAGGGATTTTGTGATTCCTATAAAACATTTTCATGAATCCATGATCTAAAAATGTCATAAAAAAATTGAAATGCTTCTAACTTCTGAACTCGAAAACACTTTTATTAAACGAGGTTTTTTGAAATTTAAATCAGGACTCGATTCCGAACTCATAAAACAATGGAGAGACGAAGCATTAGAGAGGATTGGATACCGCAGGGAGAGGAAAGAAGAATGGTCTATTGACCTCTTGTGGATGGACCATCACAGAAAAGCTCTTGTCTCAGAAATTGCCCCGGATGCCTGGACTTTGCTGACTGAAATAGTTGGTGGAGAAGAGAAAATCGAAAAACAAACGATGGGGATTGAATCAAAGCATTTTACTACGATCAATAGTTTTTATTGGTCAGACTCCTTTATTATTAATTTTCAATATGGAAAAGAAAAACCCTGGCAACATCCACAATCACAAGGGTTTAATTGGCATGTAGATGGAAGTTATTTCAGGCATTTTCTTGACAGCCGGGAGCAAGCTTTATTGGTCATCATTTTATGGAGCAATGTAGAAACAAAACATGGAGGAACGTTTATTGCCGAAGACTCTCCTAATCTGATTGCTGAAACTCTAATGGAAAATCCTCAAGGCATAGACCCCAGTGAATTTGATTTTCAAAATATCGCTGATCAATGTAAAAATTTCATTGAAATAACTGGAAATGCAGGAGATATGTTTATAATCCATCCATTCATGCTTCATGCATCCTCACAAAATCATTCCCAAATACCTCGGGTCATCAGCAACCCTCCTATCATATTAAAAGAACCTCTTAATCTAGATCCTGATAGTGTTAATCATAGCCTTCTTGAAAAAGCGACTTTGAACTATATTCAGGGCCGAAATTGGGTACAACCCAAACCTGAAAAAAGAAGTTCCTACTGGTGGGTGATTGATTGAACAACCTGCGTCTTAATCTGAATCTTTTCCCAAAGACCTACTGGCTTCTGTTTTTTGGAATACTCATCAGTATGACGAGTGTGAGTTTCGTCTGGCCTTTCTTAACCATTTATATTTCTGAACAAACACAAACCAACCTCACTGTCACATCCTTAATGTTCACCCTGCAGGCTTTGGCCAGTATCCTTTCAATAAATTATACCAGCACCATAATGGATGTATATGGAAGGAAACCTATGATGGTGGCAGGAATGGCTATGAATGCCATTTTATTGTGGATCATGAGTATTACTACATCCATCCATAGTTGGAGTGTGCTAATGATTTTTTATGGAATCATAAACCCTGTTTTTACAGTTGGTGCAAATGCCATGGTGGCTGATATAATACCTAAGGAATTACGACCAAGAGCCTATGCTATTTTCCGTATTTCGATCAACCTAGGCATTTCGATTGGGCCACTTATGGGAGGATGGCTTATGACTTATAATTCTTCCCAATTTACCTTTATAATATCTGGATGTGTCTTGTTGGTTTTGTCATTGATGCTTGTAATATTTATTGATGAGACATTATCAATAAAATTAAAAAAAATTGACGAAGAAATAAATAAGATTAAAATCTTTTCAGACAAACTTTTTGTTAAGATATTAATTGCTTATACACTTTCATTAATAGGTTTTATTCAAATGTTCTTCCTTCTGCCAATTTATTTAAAACGTCATTTTCAAATCCTTGAAGACCAATCAAGCATTCTTTTCAGTGTTAATGCTTCAATTGTGATTCTTTTGCAGTATTGGATAACAAAGAGATGTGAAAAAATAAACCCATTAATTCTAATGATAGTAGGGGCGTTGATTTACTCTGTCTCGATTTACAGTGTTGCTTTCAATGAAGTTTTTTATATGTTTGTTTTGAGCATGGTTCTGCTTACGTTGGGTGAATTGGTAATCAACCCAACGATTACCACTTTTGTATCAAATATTGCACCAGATCATATGCGGGCACGCTATATGGGTATGCTAGATATGGTTTTCAGAGCGTCTCTAGGAATAGGGCCATTGATCGGAGGATTGGCTAATGATCTCTTTTATCCTCAAATGATTTGGAATGTAAGTGGTTTTGCTGCATTTCTAGGAGCCGTGTGTTTTCTATGGATCCATCTTTCAAAAAAAATAAGATGATAAATTAAAGCAAAACCATCATTTAATCGAATTATTTCATAAATGATATTATTAATCATTCAATTGTTTGATGAATGAAAAGAGGATTCTCCTATTATGTGCAAAATATGAATGATCCCCGAAGAATACCGGGTCTGGTGTTTCCATTC
>MPLX02222082.1_pt1 | contig 45793 bp, 51 predicted proteins | sample 1617341 | NCBI WGS metagenome assembly MPLX02 (sample SAMN05944804, study PRJNA350692) | marine metagenome | biome: marine; feature: ODZ; material: water; isolation source: 120 m water sample filtered on 0.2 um supor filter | place: Pacific Ocean | collected 2012-04-08 | depth 120m m | reverse complement strand
GACAGGTTTCCATAGAGACCCGCGGAACAACCTTGACGGCTCCTGATTAAAGACAAAAAAGCTGCTTTTCCTCTGACTGGAGTTGCGCGATCATGGCTCGCAGCGCCTGCCCCCGGTGACTCAAGATATTTTTCTGATCCTTATCGAGTTCGGCAGCGGTTCGATTTTGCTCCGTGACCCAGAATACCGGGTCGTAACCAAAGCCATTGTCGCCTTGGGGCTGGTCAGTGATGGACCCCGCCCAGGTTCCCTGACATATCAGCGGCGCAGGGTCATCTACCCCACGCAGGTAAACCATCAGACATTGGAAACGAGCGCTGCGTCGGGCGCCCGGCACACCGCCCAGCGCTGCTAGCAGTTTTGCGACGTTGTCCTTATCACTGGCTTCATTTCCAGCAAACCGGGCTGAACGCACTCCGGGGGCACCATCCAACGCATCTACCTCCAATCCTGAGTCATCAGCCAGAGCGGGCCGGCCGGTCTGGCGGGATGCGTTGCGGGCTTTCAGAATCGCATTCTCGACAAAGGTCTTGCCAGTCTCCTCGGCTGGGACCACGTCCAGGGACATTTGGCCCACCACCGTGAAGCCGCTGTCCCGCAGCAGTAACTTGATCTCTTTCAGTTTACCGGGGTTGTCCGAGGCCAGCACAATCTCTCGGTTCATGGTAATGGCGCTTCACGGGCAATACGTTGTAGCTGCATCAACTCTTGGATACCTTTTTTTGCCAGAGCGGTCATAGTTTGCATCTCGGCTTCGCTGAAGGGCGCTTGTTCAGCCGTACCCTGCACCTCGATAAATCTATTTTCATCATTCATCACAAAGTTCATATCAGTATCAGCGCTGCTATCCTCGATGTAATCGAGATCTAATAAAGCCTCACCTTCTTGTAGCCCTACCGAAATCGACGCAACCTGACACAACGGCACCGGTGCCGCCAACACACCAACACCGCACAGTCCATCCAAGGCATCTGCGAGCGCGATCCAGGCGCCGGTGATAGAGGCGGTACGCGTCCCGCCATCAGCCTGCAGCACATCGCAATCCAGCGTAATGGTGCGCTCGCCTAACGCATCCAGATCCAGTGCAGCCCGTAGTGAGCGACCAATGAGGCGTTGGATTTCCAGAGTTCGTCCCCCTTGTTTTCCGCGCGCCGCTTCGCGGGCCATGCGGTCGCCCGTTGCACGCGGCAACATCCCGTACTCCGCCGTGACCCAACCCTGCCCTGACCCGCGCAGGAATCGGGGTACCCGTTCTTGAACGCTCGCCATGCACAACACCTGGGTATGACCGAACTCGACCAGTACCGAGCCTTCGGCATGCCGGCTGAACGACCGCGTGAACCGTACCGGTCTTAACTCATCAACAGCCCTGTTATCCGCTCTCATCATTCGCTTTCCCTTGAAATGTGGTAGTACTGGGGCCCCACCGGAGTATTTTGCTCAGTCAGCAGGCAGGTGGCATCCCAGTAAAGAAAAAAATTGTCGCAAGAACCGGTAGGTTAGCCCCCAGATTACCCGCTCGTCTTGCTTGTCGAGAAAAATACCGGGGAAACCCTGATCGCTGACCGCTTCATACTGAACCCGGGTCTGCAGGCTCGGATCCAACAGGCGGGACAAGGGCACGGATACAACCTGTGATACTTCATGGTTAGGCGTCAGAGGAGGTACGCCTGGCGTGGTAAAGACAAAGCAGGAAATGAGCAGATCCCGCGACCGGCCGCCGTGTCGACCCCGGAGATCTCCCAAACGACCCACCAGTTGATGCTGTCCCAGTTCCAGGCCGATCTCTTCAAGCGTTTCTCGACGCGCAGCGTCGCCAGCCTGACTATCGCTTTCCTCGCGCCGACCGCCAGGAAAGGCCATCTGCCCAGACCAGGGATCGTCAACACAGATAGAACGCTGGATAAAAATGATCTGCGGATCATCTGTTGTACGCGTACCGTCCAGAACGAGCGCTACCTCTGCTTGGTGCATCGGTGGCTTGTCTACAAGCGCCGGCCGGTGCGAATCGAGACGCCCGATGATCTCCTGGATCGGGATCACCAGTGAATGCCACCGCCAATAATCAACCCATAACTGGCCTCACGGGTAGACGTGCCGGTGATGCTGCCGGTGTAATCCGTAATATGGTACCGCCAACCCGCTCGTAGCGACACAAATGGCAGGGGATCCAGCACCAGTCCAGTTTCAACTGATATCGAAGACAGATCCTGTCGCAGCCCAAGGTCCCCCATCTGTGGCGCCCAGCCGGCTTCGCCATATAGATACAACGCCCCAAGCACACCGACCCGGCCCTCAGCGAGTACACGGGCACCCGAAGTATCGCCCTCAGCCCCGAAACGGTCCTGCTCCCAGCCCAATCCCAACGCAACGAACGTGTTGTCGGTTAAGCTGGCGAGCCGGTATTTTAGGTCGACCAGAGTTTGTTCATCCGGCGCCATACTGACGACGTCTTCATTGACGCGGTACAACGCTGCACGCAACCCCCAGCGCTGATCCAACCACAACTCAGCATAGCCCCCAATTGAGGCCGTGTCGACAGAGGGGTCGGTGTAATCATCGGTATCGACCACCCAGGTAAAGACACCGGCCTCGCCATCAACCGGTCCCAGTGCGTACGCCGGCAAAGCACTCAACAAGCCCGCGATCAGAACGAGTCGTGCGGCTAATCTCAAGAAGTCACCTCGGCAAACAAGTCATCGAATTTTACCATTCCCTATGGCCCGGTCGGTCACGTTCCCACCTTATAATGATCATTCAGGGAATGTGGCATGGAACATGATAACGGCGTGCGGATGGATCGCTGGCTGTGGGCAACACGGTTTTTTAAAACCCGTTTGGGCGCGGTCGAAGCGATTCGGGCAGGGCACGTCTTGCTGAATGACCGTCGTGCGCGGCCAGCGAAACCCCTTCGTCTCGGTGATGCCCTGCGTATCCGACGCGGCACATTTGTTTATCACGTTACTGTCAGGGCGCTGGTCGATAAACGGGTCTCAGCTGCAACCGCTGCGACCGCCTACCTCGAAACGCCGCAGAGTCTTGACAACCGCCGGGCCCTGGCACAACAGCTGCGTTTACAGCCCCAACCATTACGCCTGAGCAAAGGCCGACCAGACAAACGGGCGCGTCGGGAACTGCAGCGCCTACGTTACCCCAAGGAAACAAACTGAGCATCATGCGCGGCGTTATTCTCGACTCGGACAGCTTTGACCGCGGCGATCTGGATACAGCCACTCTGGAGGCTTGTCTGGACAAATGGGTCCGATATCCCTCAACTCAGCCCGAACAGACCCTGCAACGGATAAAGGGTTCTGAGGTGATTGTCAGCAACAAAGTATTGATCGATGCCCCGGCCATGGCCAGCCCCGAACTGGAACTTATCGTCATTGCAGCAACCGGAACCAACAACGTCGACCTGATGCAGGCCGCCCAGCGCGGGATTACTGTTTGCAATGTACGCGATTACGCTTCGGCCGCCGTCAGCCAACACGTCTTTTCACTGGTACTGGCGCTCTCGACTCACCTGAGTGATTACACCACGGCAGTGCGCCAAGGACGCTGGCAGAAAAGTGGGGTCTTCTGTCTGCTTGACTATCCGATCCGCGAACTGGCCGGCCAGACGCTGGGTATCGTTGGTTTCGGCGCTCTCGGAAAACGCGTAGCCCAAATTGGTACCAGTTTTGGCATGGATGTGCTGGTCTGTGCCCGACCGGGTACCGAGTCCGTACCAAGGGGCCGGGTTACTCTGGACGACCTGCTGGAGCACTCAGACGTGATCTCGCTGCACTGCCCACTGACTGATACGACGCACAATCTGATCGGTGAAGCACAACTGCGCCAGATGAAACCCGATGCACTGCTGATTAATACCGCCCGCGGCGGCATCGTGAATGAGGCTGATCTCGCAACAGCACTTCGATCCGGTGAGATCGGTGGCGCCGGAATCGATGTGCTGACATGCGAACCGCCGCATGACAATCATCCCCTACTGGCACCCGATATCCCCAATCTGGTGGTCAGCCCACATAATGCCTGGGGGTCAGTGGAGTCCCGGCAACGCCTGGTGGATGAAATTGCCAGCCTGATCCACGACTACCAGCGCGGGCAGCCACGTAACCGTTGCCTGCCGGTGTGAACACTGTACCACTCCAGGTGCCCCTGGCGCTGTACATCCATCTGCCCTGGTGTGAAAGCAAATGCCCTTACTGTGACTTTAACTCCCACCCACTGCACGGTGACTTACCCACAGCCCGTTATATCGAGGCGCTGCTCGCTGATCTGGAAACCGTTTCCGAACTGCGCGATCAACGGATTTTCTCCTCGGTCTTCTTTGGCGGCGGCACCCCAAGTCTTTTCAGTGCCGCCGATATCGGCTACCTGCTAGAAAGGCTGCAAAAACAACAGTTATTGCATAGTGATGCTGAGATCACCCTCGAAGCCAACCCCGGTTCTGCTGAAGCCGGCCGATTCAAGGCATATCGTGGTTGCGGCGTTAACCGCCTGTCTATCGGGGTACAAAGTTTTAATGACAACAGACTCAAATCGCTGGGAAGGATTCACAACGGCACGCAGGCGCTTAACGCCTGTGCCAGTGCTACCGCGGCAGGCTTTGTCAATTTCAATGTTGATTTGATGCACGGCCTGCCCGGCCAGGATGAACCCGGCGCACTGGTCGACCTCGAATTTGCCATTGAAACCGGAGCTACGCATCTCTCGCTGTACCAGCTCACGATTGAGCCTAATACCCTTTTTGCCGCTGATCCGCCGCCATTGCCTACCGAAGACACTGCCTGGGCTATACGTTGTGCCGTTCAGGCGCGTGCTGTATCGGCTGGGTTCAATCACTACGAGGTGTCAGCATTTTCACAACCCGGTCACGATTGCCGGCACAACCTGAACTACTGGCAGTTCGGCGATTACATCGGCCTGGGTGCTGGTGCCCACAGTAAGATCACACGGGCAGAGGGGATTTACCGCTGGATCCGACCGCGCCACCCCCGTGAATACCTTGGCAAAGTAACGGCTGGCCTGGAAATTGACCTCGGAGTGCCCGTAGATGTTGATGAACTGGTTTTCGAATTCCTGCTAAACGCGCTGCGGCTGAAAGGCGGTTTCAGTCCCGACTTATTCGTACAGCGTACCGGTCTGCCCTTCCAACACCTGCAACCTGCAATAGACCAGGCTGTGGTAGACGGCTTGCTGGTATCAGACAATAAGCGGGTCTGCACGACACCACTGGGTTGGCGTTTTCTGGACGATCTGCTACAGCGTTTTCTGGTCGATGGCGATCCGCCCTCGCGCGCGTGATACTATGATCGGGGTGCAAAATGACACCCCATACCCGGTTTACGGCTCTGTCCCGTGCGGCCTGAGTTTGCACTTACTTACTAGCGACTAGCTAAGTTTATGCTCTGGATTAAAGCATTTCATATTATCTTCATGGTCACCTGGTTCGCGGGCCTATTCTATCTACCGCGACTTTTCGTTTATCACGCCATGGCGCAAGATTCGGCAACACGGGCCCAGTTCAGGATCATGGAGCGCAAACTGTATTTCGGCATCACCACCCCAGGGGGGGTGCTGACGATCTTGTTTGGTTTGTGGCTCTGGCTGGGCTACGGCATTGGTGCAGGAGGTCTCTGGCTAACCGCCAAACTGGCTCTGGTCGGAACCCTGGTGCTTTACCACTTATGGTGTGGCCGACTGGTTCAACAGTTTGCCAATGAGATGAACCGCCACAGCCCTGTTTTCTATCGCTGGTTCAATGAGTTTCCCGTGCTGGTTTTAGTCGGCGCCGTCTTGTTAGTCGTTTTCAAGCCCGTCTGACCACGACCTCAGATGTTTCATGTCGTCCTTTATGAGCCTGAGATCCCGCCCAACACCGGTAACATCATCCGACTGTGTGCCAATACTGGGTGCGATCTGCACCTGATAGAACCGTTGGGGTTCTCGATCCATGATCGTGCGCTGCGCCGGGCGGGACTGGACTATGCTGAATCGGTGGTGCTGCATACCTATGCCAGCATGGATGCCTATCTGACTGAGGCATCACCACGACGGATATTTACTTTTTCTACCCACCACAAACAACGTCACAGTGATAGTTGCTTCCAATCCGGTGACGCGCTGGTGTTCGGCCCTGAGACACGTGGCCTGCCTGAGCCTATCCGTCAAATCGCACCACCGGGCCATCAACTTGCCCTGCCCATGTGCTCAACCAGTCGTAGCTTGAACCTTTCCAATGCCGTGGCAGTAGCAGTTTTTGAGGCCTGGCGCCAGATGGGTTACCCGGGTAGCGCCTAAATCTTCAGTTCACAGCTCAAGGCTTTCTACCGCTATTCCGCTCAGACGAAGCGCTGCACTGATGACCGGCAGTTCAACCGGCTCGATGACCACTTTCATTCCCACAAAAATCGCTCCCAGCGCATCAATACCGACGCGCTCAATTCGTCGCGATACCTTGAGCGCAAGAAAAACCTGACGCAAAACAGCGCTGGTCTCGCCACTTGCCGGGTCGCAGAAATAGAGCTGGCTGTTGCTGGTGCGATACACCGCCTGGTCTCCAGACAGTCGGGTGACCAACCAAGCCTCAAGGATACGATCACGTGACACACCCGGCCTCATGTTACCGATATCGATCAAGTCAGGGCGACGAAACTTACTATACACTCGGCGCTCCTGTAATCCGGTGTCCGACCTGTTCCCACTGCTCATGACGATATCCTCATCCCTGATCGAACTCATTGTCTCCATCTGTCACGAACGAGATCTGCCAGCTATTACCCACCTGCATAGGCCGCCACAAGTCGTTACCGAAGGCCGCCATAGAAAATTCGGCATGATTGCCCTGGCCGATGGGAGTTGCGGTTTTTTCTACACACGCTTTGATGATACTCTGTCTCGGTTGATGGCCTGTGATCCAGCACAGATTCTCGCCGCCTCACCGCTGGAACTTCTGAGACAGTTCGATAGCGCCGATCCGCTGGAAAAAGCCCTTGCCCTGGGTGTGCTCAACGCTGCAAGCCAACACCTGCTTCGCGCAGGAGGCTATGCGCTGGATCTCACTCATGATCCGATGGGTCAGATCGATCTGACCCGAGCCAAACACGTGGGCATGGTGGGATTTTTTCCACCGCTGGTCGACAGCCTTGCGAATCGACACGATGTGGCCCTGACAGTGATCGAAAAAGATGAGCAGTTTTTTGACTGGCCCGGGGATTTTTTAGTCACATCAGATACACGCCGGCTGGGCGATTGCGACCGGGTGTTGATAACCGGCTCCACCCTGATGAATAACAGCCTTGACGACGTGCTCGCCTGCTGTGATCAGGCCGCCCAGATTGCGCTGATCGGGCCGACCGCCTCTTGTCTGCCCGACCCGCTCTTTGAGCGCGGAATTGACGTAATCGGCAGCACGACCGTAGTGGATCTGAACCAACTGCTGCCAAGACTGGCGGCAGGTGAATCGTGGGGCATCGGTACCGCCAAATACTGTATCTCCCGGAAAAACTATCCCGGGATCCATAAACTGCTGGGTAACAATTGAACGCGGTAATCCCGCCCTCAACATCACACCGATCTATAGAAAGATATAATTTGATCGTGCACCTTCGATTCTTCACTCGACTTTTTGTGGTACTGGCTTTACTGATTGCGGCTCCAGCACGCTCGGGTGAAGTGCCAGCGGCACGGAATCTTCACAGTGACGGCTTGATCGCGAACCAGGCGGGGCTGCCGATACTGCTGTTTTATTCTGCGAGCTACTGTCACTATTGCGAAGCCATCAAAGCCGAGTTCCTCAGCCACATGGCTGTTGACCCGACCTACCAGACCCGCGCTTTATTCCGAGAGGTGCGCATTGACAGTTCAGCTCCACTGGTCAGTTTTGACGAACGCACAACGACCCACCATCGCTTCGCTGGGGCACGGAAGATTACCCTAGTCCCCACGATGGAATTCGTCGACGCATCAGGGGCGTCACTGGCAGAACCGGTGATCGGGGCCCGTATCCCGGATTATTACGGCGCCTATGTTGATCAGGGCATTAACGACGCCCTTAAAAAAATACAGAACGAGCACGACCCCTCATGACTACAATATTTACAAATGCTGAACTGGATCTGGGAACCCAGACCGTACTCAAGGATTGGATAGATTACAACGGGCACATGAATGTCGCCTACTACGTGCTGGCGTTTGATCACGGTGTAGATGATTTCATGCACCAGATGGGAATCACGCCACAGTACCTGGAGCAGGAAAAATCCTCCACTTTTACCCTGGAGATGCATATCAATTATCTGCAGGAACTCCATCTGGGTGACCCTATTCACCTCACCTGCCAATTGCTGGACGTGGACAGCAAGCGGGTTCATTATTTTCTGCGGATGTTTCACTCCGCCAAAGGCTACCTCGCTGCAACCAGCGAGCAGATAATGATGCACGTCAGCCTGGAAAGCCGCAGGTCCTCGCCTTTCCCTCCAGCGGTCAGTGATACCCTGTCACGCATGATGACGGCACACCAACCCCTTGACCGCCCGGATCAGGCTGGCCGGGTCATGGGCATCCGCCGGCGATAATCGCCAGCGACGCTGCTCAGTCGCGGATACGACTTAGGATGCCGTCCAGTTCGTCCAGCGAGTTGTAGACGATTACCAGCCGACCTGACTTGCCATCGCGCGATTCCAGATGCACGGGCGCTGCCAGTTGTTCTGAGAGCGCTGCTTCAAGCCGCTGGATGTCGGGGTCGGGTGCTGGTTTACCGGTTTGCCTTGATGCCGCACCCCGCGATTGCAGCATGCGGCGCACCAGTTGTTCGGTTTGGCGTACCGATAGCCGACGCTGCATCACAGCCTGGGCTGCCAAAGGCTGCTGTTCACGTGGCAGACCTAGGATCGCCCGGGCATGACCGGCCTCGAGATGGCCGGCCTCGAGGTGTTCTCGGACTGCGGGATCAAGTTTCAGCAGTCGCAGCAGATTGCTGACCGCGACGCGTGAGCGCCCAACCGCTTCGGCCACCTGCTGGTGTGTTAGGCCAAATTCATCCAGCAGGCGCTTCAGGCCTGCAGCCTCTTCAATCGGGTTCAGGTTTTCCCGCTGGATGTTCTCAATCAGCCCCACCGCGAGTGCGGCTTCATCCGGGATACGGCGGATGACTGCTGGCACTTCGGCCAGGCCAGCTACTTTCGCGGCTCGCCAACGCCGTTCACCGGCGATCAATTCATAAGCGCCGCCAGCGGTCTCTCGTACCAGCAGGGGCTGAATGATGCCCTGTGCACTGATTGAGGCGGCGAGTTCCTTCAGTGATTCCTCATCCATCCGGGTGCGCGGCTGGTAGCGCCCTTTGCGGATACTGCTGACCGGCAGTTGGCGCAGAGCCCCTTCAGTAGCGCTTATGGGCGCCTTTGCACCGCCCAGTAATGCATCCAATCCTTTCCCCAGCCTGGCTTTGGGACTCATACATCACTCCTGTTGGGAATTACCGCCGGCTCAGGTGTAGCCGGCGTTACCGCCGCCAGCGGCTCACTTTTTTCCAACATCTCCTGCGCCAGTTCACGATAAGCCAAAGCCCCCTGGCAAGTTGGATCGTATTCGATCACAGATTGGCCGAAACTTGGCGCTTCGGCAAGACGCACGTTACGCGGAATCACGGTCTCGTACAACAAACTGCCGTAATGCTGGCGAAGTTGCGCAGAGACTTCATTGGTTAACGAGTTGCGGCCATCGTACATGGTACGCAACACTCCTTCGATCGTCAGGGCGTGATTAACACTTTCCCTAACGCGGTGAAAAGTTTCATCCAGCCCACTCAGCCCTTCCAGGGCATAGTATTCACACTGTACCGGAATCAATATCGAGTGCGCCGCCACCAACGCATTCAAGGTCAAAATATTCAAAGCAGGCGGACAATCAATCAGGATGAAGTCGTAAGCATCAGTGGCTGCCAACGATGTTTTCAGTCGGTGGTTATCGCCTTCATGGTGGTCGGTCAGCTCCGCCTGGGCACCGGCCAGCGCTGATTCTGCCGGCAACAAGTCAAATCCAGAATCGATCGTAATTGTGGTATCCCGCACGGTACGATACCCCAGCAACACCTGGTATACCGTTTGCGCGAGTTGCCGTCGATCAACACCACAACCCACCGTCGCGTTAGCCTGTGGATCAAGATCAACCAACAGAACCCGACGGCCCGCGGCCGCAAAGGCGGCCGCGAGATTGATGGCGGTTGTGGTCTTGCCAACACCCCCTTTCTGGTTAGTCACCGCGATGATCTTGGTCATGGTCTCAACCTGGGCAATCCGTCTATGACAACAAGATGGCGTTGTGCTGACAGGCCCGGCACTTCGACCGGCACCACCCGGGTACTGGCGCGCTGGTTGGGCGTCAACGCGGCAAGCTCGTCCCCGGGATAAACCCCCTTCATCGCAATCAGTCGAAGATGCGGGTGGCGCAAGTGATCTGTCATATTAAGCAGCGAGGCGAGCGTAGTGACCGCACGCGCGACAAGCGTATCAAAATTCTCACCGGGCCGGTAATTTTCCACGCGCCCGGCGATAACGCTGATGTTATCGATCCTCAGCCTTGCCTTCACTTCGCGCAGAAAACCCGCCTTTTTGGCGCGACTCTCCACCAGCGTCCAGTGCTGATCCGGGCGGCACAAGGCTAGCGCGATTCCCGGTAAACCGGCGCCGGAACCAATATCCATGCAGCAAGTGCCTGAGATAAAAGGTGCCAGAGACAGGCTGTCAAGCAGGTGATGGGTAAGAATTTCCCCTTCGTCATCCAGCGCGGTCAGGTTGTGTACCCGGTTCCATTTGCGCATCAGGGCGACAAACTCCACGAACCGGATCAGTACCGCCCCGTTTAATTCCAGTTCCAATTGCGCTGCACCCTCAGCCAGCCGCTCGGCTAGGGAATGTGGCTCCACTCCTACCCGCCTTAGGCTGCAGAGCGCAACTGGCGTTTTTTCAGATGCACCAGTAGCAGCGAGACAGCCGCCGGGGTGACCCCGGAAAGACGGCCCGCCTGACCCAAGGTCAAAGGCCGATGTTCGGTAAGCACCTGGCATACCTCTGTAGACAGGCCTCGTACACCAGCATAATCTAGATCCTCCGGTATAGTCGATTCCTCATGCCTGCGCTGGCGTTCAATTTCCTCGCGCTGACGCTCGATATATCCCGCATAGCGTGCTTCGATTTCCAGTTGCTCAATGACGGTCGCATCAGTTATCCCCTCGCCGGCACCCGTTAACTGCGACAGGTGCGCATAGTCGACCTCAGGCCGGCGCAACAGATCCGCAAGGCGTTGTTCACGCGTCAGTTCCTGGCCCAGAAGGTGTTGCGCTTCTTCAGGCCCCAGCAACTGCGGTCGAATCCACGTCTGCTGTAAACGATTACGTTCGACTTCCAGCAGATCACGCTTGGCACAAAATGACGCCCAGCGGTTATCCGCCACCAGCCCCAGGGCACGCCCAATCTCGGTCAGGCGCAGGTCCGCGTTGTCTTCACGTAACTGTAGCCGATACTCAGCCCGGGACGTAAACATGCGGTAAGGCTCAGTGACGCCCCGGGTTACCAGATCATCGATCATCACCCCGATATAGGCCTCATCACGGCGCGGCCACCACGGTGGCGCGCCACGGCTCTGCCGGGCTGCGTTAAGGCCCGCCACCAGGCCCTGCCCCGCCGCTTCTTCATAGCCCGTAGTCCCGTTAATCTGGCCCGCAAAATACAGCCCACGAAGTGAGCGGGTTTCCAGCGATGGCAACAGATCGCGGGGATCAAAATAATCATACTCAATCGCATAACCGGGGCGGGTGATATGGGCACATTCAAAACCGGGAATACTGCGCACCATTTGCCATTGGATATCAAACGGCAGGCTGGTCGATAACCCGTTGGGATAGATCTCGCGTGTCTCCAGGCCCTCGGGTTCAACAAAAATCTGGTGTGAGCCACGTTCAGCAAATCGGACCACCTTGTCCTCCACCGATGGACAATAGCGCGGACCGACCCCTTCTATTTGGCCACTGTACATAGCGGACCGGTCAAGGCCTGAGCGGATAATGTCGTGGGTTTGCTCAGTTGTCGCAGCGATATGGCAGCAGACCTGCCGGGGACGATCAGCAGGTGAGCCCAGAAAGGAAAACATCGGAGCTGGATCATCGCCAGGCTGGGGCTCCAGCACCGCAAAATCAATGGTATTGCCATCGATGCGGGGTGGTGTGCCCGTCTTGAGACGACCCCGGCGCGGACAAATCTCGTGCAGGCGGTGGGCCAATGCCTGTGCCGGGGGATCTCCTGCGCGCCCACCTGGCTGGTTTCTCAATCCGACATGAATGCGGCCTTGGAGAAAAGTGCCCACGGTAAGCACCACGGCGTCCGCATTAATTTGAATACCATCAGCCGTCACAATCCCAACGATCTGTGTGTCCAGAACAATAAGGTCTTCGACTGACTGCTGGAGTACCGATAAGCCAACCTGGTTTTCAATGACGGATCGGATCGCCTGACGATAGAGTGCCCGATCTGCCTGCGCCCGGGTCGCCCTGACCGCGGGCCCCTTGCGCAGATTGAGGCGCCGAAACTGGATTCCCGCCTGGTCAGCCGCCCTGCCAATGACGCCGCCCAGCGCGTCCACCTCGCGCACGATATGGCCCTTGCCGATCCCTCCAATTGCCGGGTTACAGGACATCTGCCCCACGGTATCGATACTGTGAGTGACCAAAAGTGTGCTTGCGCCACAGCGTGCTGCAGCCAACGCTGCTTCGGTGCCAGCATGACCACCGCCAATCACGATCACATCGAATTTATTAGGATACTGCAATGGGGAGAAACCGACCCAGGGATCAGTTCTGGTAATAGTAGTCGTAGCGGTTGTGAATATGACTGGTAAAGCTCCAAGCTTCGCCATGAGTCAGCGAATGATCATCGGGGATGGTCTTGGTGTAGAGCTTATCGGTGTACTGAGCCTTGAGTACACCTAGCTGCTGGTGCAGCTCCAGTTCGCTGACGGGCCGGGCTGCGGCTTCGCCAGGCTGGCGCAGGGAATAACGACGTGCACTGCCTTCCTTCCAGAACCGTACTTCGACAACGTGCCGGCCCACGGTGCTGCGCGCCGGACGCACCAGACGATTGTACTGGGTCTCAAGAGTCGAATGGCGTTCGCGCAGGATATCCAGTTCTTTCTTGTGTGCAGTCACAAGCAGTCCGCGCTGCTTTTCAAACTCAGCCGCTTCTTCCGCGTATTCGGCGCGAAGGTACGCCAGTTCTTCTTTGGTCAACTTGTAGTCCAGCGCAGTCGCGGCGAGTCGTGTGCTGAGATCTTCACCGACCAGCTTGCTTTCCTCCAGAGCACGCTCGGTACTCACTGCCACACGCAGCAGACCTCCCATCTCCTCACGCAAGGCGCTGATTTCAGTTCTCAGCGATCCTCGGGTGACCTCTAGCGACGTCACCTGCAAAGCCAGGGCATCGCGAGCCTGAGACAGGGAACCCTTTTCCTGCGCCTGCGTTTGGTATGCGGTTGTCAGGTCTGCCTGTTGGGCCTGGAGCGCCAAAAGTGCGCCCTGCACCCGTGTGAGATCTGTTGCGAGTGCCTCACGAAGACGCGCCAGCGCCAGCAGTTGTTGCTGTTGCTCGGCCGACGTTTCTGCCAACGCCGCCTTGTCTTCGCTCAGTTGCTGTTTCTCGCCGCTGACGCTGACAAGCTGTTCGCCCAGGCTGGCCTTTTCGCTGGCCAGCAGATCGCGGGTGCTCACCAGTTCGGCGACTTCGACCTGCAGGGAATCGCGTGTCGCTTGCAGTTCAGTGCGACTGGTCTCCAGGTCTGTGATCTGGGATTCCAGTTCGGCCTGGGTCAACAGCAACGCCGCCTTGTCTTCGCTCAGTTGCTGTTTCTCGCCGCTGACGCTGACAAGCTGTTCGCCCAGGCTGGCCTTTTCGCTGGCCAGCAGATCGCGCATTTGTTGCAGGACGCCAACATCATCCAGCAACGACGAGATTTCATCTTCTTTCAGCTCAATCGTCTGCTTTGCAGCAGAGCGCCCTGACTCACTCTGATCCAGGGCGGCACGCAGGCCCACGATCTCGTCCCCCAGAGAAGCAATGCGCAGTTCAAGCGCCCCCTGCTGGGTCGTCATGGTCTCAGTCTGACTGACCGACTCGCGCAGTTGGGTCACCAGCTCGGTATTGCGCATCAGGATAACAACCAACGACACCAGAAAGATCAGTACCACTACCGTCATAATGTCTGTAAAGGAGGGCCAGACACTATCCTCATCAGAGCGCCCGCTGACCGAGGGCGACACCCTCAGGTCAACAAAACCATCCGAGCGGGTGATGGCCACAGGCCGCTACCGGTCCGGCTCGTTCAGCCGGAAGCCTTCTCGTAGCACCTGCGTCATTTCGGTAAGCCCTTCGCTATTGCGCTGCATCTCATCACGATAACTTACCAACAAATTGCGCAATTCTTCGGCGACCTGGGCATAGCCGGCCTGCGATTCATCCAGGCGCTCTACCAGCGCCGCGGCGGTACGTACAATGTGGGTCAGTTGCTCAGCAGCTTTTTCTGGTTCAATCTGGAACTGAGGTAACAACACGGTGCTGGTCGCATCCTCGATTCGACTGACAACGTGCGTCTGTGCGTCCATGAGCCGCAGGTAGAAATATCCATAAAACAGGTACGTAAAGATCGCGGTCATCGTGGTCGACAACGCGGTGGACATGCCGTGAATGATCATACCCAGACTGCCAATTTCTGTGGTCGAGAGAATCAGATCGGATGCGCCCAGCAAGGCGATCGACAGCGACACGATCGTGCCGAACACACCTGTCAGGATGAGCACGTTGTGAACAAACTTTGGGAAACTGACCCGGCTGGATTCCAGCGCCACCAAGGTAGCCGCCAACGCACTGTGGTTGATGGCCGAATGCTGGCGGTGCAGGTCCTGTAGCGTGTGGTAACGCTGCACGATCAGTGAATCCGGGTCCGCCCCCTCGGTTGCGCCCCGGTGGTCGCGCATATTGGCTAACAACTGACTGATAGAGCGCTCTTCTGCGCTCAGCCGACGAAATTCTCTGACCAGATGGTAAATACCTGCCAGAAAAAGCACCAGGATGCCGCCGTTGATGAACCAGCCCACATGCGTTAACTGATTCCGGGCGTAGACCGCGAGAAGAAAATCTGCCTGCCACAACCCGATGACGATGATCACGACCCCAAGCGCCATCAATTGCGTCAGAATCTTCTGGGTATACCTTTCCTCATTGATCCCCGGTTCCATTTTTGTCGCTATCACTACCCTCGTCTCCTGCGGCAATCTCGGCCAAATCCCGCTCTGGGTTTATTCAAGTCGATGAGTCCATATTACACGCTCTCACCCGGCCCTTCCCAACCTGCGTGTTTTCTAGAATCGACGCGCGCACCGCGCACCGCGACCTGACCTTTAAAACCTGGTTTCAGGTCACCTTCTTCGAAGGATTTTTTCGCGAATAAAGGGGAGAGGCTGAATCTGCCGCCAGTTATTTTCTGTCCGGACAGGCCACGCCAGGGTTTCCGAAATAATCGTACTTTATTGTAGTACAATACCATCATGCCAGCAAAGCGAAAACCACCACCAGAATGGTGGCTCCTGGGCTATCTCGCCCAATGCCAGCCCCGGTATCTGTTGGATTCCTTCGAAGAATCTGGCCTGAAACCAGAAGACGCTTACCGGGCCGCTCGGTTAGCAGCGCTGAACTTACCCCCGAGACACTACCGTCGTATGGCTAAAGCCTGGGCAGTACGCCAACACCGCTACCGAAGCGACAGTGCTTAGTACTATTCAATAACGTATTATTTAGTAATACGTTCTAAATTGTCCGATCGAGCTTAATTCAACTGCGACACATCTTAAGACCAAGGCTGATACCTACAGCCCTATTTCCCAATACAAAAACTAGAAAAGATCTGCCCAAGCAGATCTTCGACCGTGACCTCGCCGGTAATCTCACCCAATGCCCGTTGAGCCAAGCGAAGCTCTTCGGCCAATAACTCGGGAGCACTGATGATATGGGCCTTGGCCTGGCCGAGGTGACCAATCGCACGTTGGAGCGCGTCGACGTGGCGCCGGCGCGCCATGATGATGTCCTCCCCGGTTTGATAACCGAGTTCATCCTGTATCGCCTGCTCAAGACACTCGATGCCCTCTCGGGTAGTGGCGCTGATCGCTACGCGGTGGCCCCCTTCTTCGGCTCGGACAGCCCCGAAAGGGCGCCCACTCAGATCACACTTGTTGAATACAACGATGCGTTTAATGCCCGCCGTACCAGGTGTAAGGCCCGGGCCGACCTCTGCCGGGCGCGGTTGCAGGTCATCGATGACTTCCAGAACCAGGTCAGCACTTTCTATCGCTGCCATAGCCCGGCGCACCCCCTCCACTTCAACTTCATCGTTGCTGTCTCGCAACCCTGCGGTATCGAACAAACTGACCGCCAGGCCATCAAGCTCAACCGTAACCTCGATAAGGTCGCGCGTGGTCCCTGGTGTGGCGGTGACGATGGCGCGTTCCGACCTCGCAAGTGCATTCAACAGGCTGGACTTACCGACGTTAGGCGCGCCAAAAAGGACAACCTTCGCACCGCGCGCAAGCAACACACCCGGGCGCGAACGATCCACCAAGGCAAGAATCTTCTCGCGAACCTGCTCTAACCATTCCCCTGCTTGATCCGAGCCCAGATCCGAAACTGGCTCATCCGAGAAATCTATATTCGCCTCAACATATACCCTAATTTCGGCGATAACACTTGATATTGTATTTATCTCCTTAGAAAACACTCCTTGCAAAGAACGAATAGCATAACGTGCTGCAATAGCGGTCTGGCTGTCGATGAGATCGGCGACAGCCTCGGCCTGTACTAAATCTAATTTGCCGTTGAGAAAGGCGCGTTCCGTAAATTCCCCCGGGCGCGCCAGCCGTGCCCCTAACGCTCCCACACGCCCCAAAATCTGATCGACAATGACCGGGCCGCCATGTCCATGCAGCTCCAACACGTCTTCACCGGTATAGGACGCAGGTGCGGGGAAAAAGAGGGCGATCCCATAATCCAGCACACTACCATCTAGGGGATCCAGAAAAGAGGTAGCAGTAGCGTGGCGGGGAGCGGGCACGGTGCCTATTAATTCCAGAGCGATCTGCCGCACCTTGGGCCCGGAAATGCGAACGACGCCAATCCCACCGAATCCAGCGGGCGTGGCTTGCGCTGCGATTGTTTCGGCAATCTGGGCCACGGCACTATCTCCGCGGGCGCGCCAAGATCAGTTCAGGCCTTGCTGTCGGCCGCCTGAATCTTTCGGGTAATCACCCATTGCTGCGCGATGGACAGGACGTTATTGACCAGCCAGTACAACACCAATCCGGAGGGGAACCAGAGAAAGAAGACGGTAAATACCAGCGGTAGCGCCATCATGATCTTCTGTTGCATCGGATCCATCGGTGCCGGGTTCAGCAGTTGCTGGCCAAACATCGACGCACCCATCAAGACCGGCAAAACGTAGTAGGGGTCCTGCAACGATAAATCCTTGATCCACAGAGCGAAGGGTGCCTGGCGCAGCTCCACACTCTCCAGCAACACCCAATACAGGGCGATAAAGACGGGAATCTGGATGACTATTGGCAAACACCCGCCCAACGGGTTTATCTTTTCTTTCTTGTAAATCTCCATCATCGCCTGCTGGAATTTCTGCTTGTCGTCGCCGAAACGTTCTTTGAGCGTTTTCATACGAGGCTGCATCTTCTTCATGCGTGCCATAGATTTATAACTTGCGGCCGACAAAGGAAAGAACACGATTTTGACTAGCAGGGTCAACAAAATAATGGAGACACCCCAGTTGTTCACCACCCCATTGATGTACGTCATGATCCAGAACAGTGGAGACGATACGGGCGTTAACCAACCGTAATCCACGGTAAGTTCCAAGTGGTTATCGGCCGTGATCATGCGCTGAGTTTCTTTGGGGCCCACGTATAACCGCGCGCCCAAGGTGTGGGTCGCACCTGCAGGTACACTGGTTGGCTGGGTGGTTTTGTAACCAATAAGATAGCGTGGCGCGTGATCGCGCTGGGTCACGTTGGAGTAAAACTCGTACCCTGCGTCTTCGCCAGGTAACAACGCTCCGACGAAATAATGCTGTAGCATTGCCACCCAGCCCGTCGGTGTTGGCTGGGCGAGATTCGCGTCATACATATCTTCGAAATCGATCTTCTGGTACTTATCCTGGGGCGTGAAGATAGCGCCGCCCTTATAACTGGGCAGGCGACCGAAAAAGCCCAGACCACTACTTTCCTCCGCCACTTGGGTGCGCAGAATTTGCTGGTACTGGTACCCCAACCAGTCGGCATCAGAGCGGTTATCCACCAAGAAAGCCACGTCGATGTAATAACTGTCCCGATGGAAGGTAAAGGTTTTTCGATAAATCACCCCTTTTTGCGAAGTCCAATCAAGGTGAACCGCTACGCTGTCTTGCCCGGGAGCCAGGCGAACATTACGTGCCGGTGCTTTAAACGGTGTGTGGTGATTGGGAAACTCGTGTCCTGATCCCAACAAGCCACCCTGAATCAGGAACAGATCAACGCCAGTATCATTAAGCAGTATGAAAGGCTCGTCCGGTTGGTCAAGTGTGACGGGATAGGTAAGCAACTCAAGCCGGCGTAGGTCACCCCCGTTGGTGTCGATCTCAGCCCGAACCAGATCGGTCTGTACCACGATCCGGTCCGCGCGGGGCAGCGCCTGGCTTGCTGCGGGTACAGCACTCGGCGCGGCACTACCGGTTTTACCCGACAAGTTAGGTGTGGTGGGTGCCTGGGGTACATCATCTTTGGTGGGCTCAGCTGTCGTCATGCCAGGTGTCACCACGCCCGAATTGTCCGGCTGGGTGAGACTACTGCTGACCCGGGCTGGGGAATTTTGGCCTGACTCGTGTTCCAGCCAGGCCTGCCACAGCAGCAGCAGTACCATACCCAACGCGCCAAAGAGAATTAATCTTTGAAAATCCATTTATGCTTGCTCGCATCCGACACGGTGGTCTTCCCGGCATGGCACCGGATCAAAGCCCCCGGGATTCCAGGGGTGGCAACGAAGCAAGCGGCGCACCATCAGCCAACCGCCCCGGGTAACCCCATGATGCTCAATCGCCTCGATGGCATAACTCGCACAAGATGGGTAGAAACGACAGGAGGGCCCAAATAAAGGGCTGATCAGATAGCGGTAGCCTTTTAGCAACGGAATTATGATTTTCTGCATCGGTGGTCTACCCGCGTCCAGTGCTTTTCCAGACTCTGGATGATATCGTTGTTGGTTGCGGCGCTGGCGTGCGGCCTTGCGATCGCCACCACATCCAAGCCCACAATGATGGCCCCTCGGTGCCGGAATGATTCTCTCACTAAACGCTTGATTCTGTTACGTCGTACCGCCCGCAACGAGACCTTCCGGGAAACGGTGATTCCAATCCTGGCACGAGTCAACCCGTTCTCTCGGGCATAGACGGTGAATAGCCCATCTCCACTACGACAGCGATCTCCCAACACCGCGCGGAACATGGCCGATCGCAGGAGACGTTGGTTGGCTGGAAAACCCTGGCTGCTCACGGCCGCGCCTTGGCCGGCGCGGTCACCCTCAGGCGCTGAGTTGAGCCCGGCCTTTGGCGCGCCGAGCATTAATGATAGCGCGCCCGCCGCGAGTCTTCATTCGCGCCCTGAAGCCGTGGCGGCGTTTGCGCTTAACGACGCTGGGCTGAAAAGTTCGTTTCATGTTTCTCGCGAGATCTTGGGATCAAAGGGCGCTGGAATTTACCGCTTTAGCCCCGGAATTGTCAATGTTTTTCTCGTTTTCGACATTATTTATCCAGGCTGTGGATAAAAAAAATTTTCGTTTTTCTTGTGGATAAGATATCCGGGTCAGTCTACAATCCCTAATCAACCAGGCCCGGTTATTTTGCCTGATAAAACAGAAAACATTGGCCTTGGGAAAGAACCCGAACCTGGGTCTGAGGCTGGAAACTGAGGAGGACCATATTGGCCCCATCACTTTGGACATTGTGTGTCACCCGTCTGGAGGATGATTTATCGCCCCAGAAATTTAATACCTGGATCCGTCCGCTACAGGCGGTAGAAGGGTCCGACGCCCTCAAACTGTTGGCCCCAAACCAGTTTGTACGGGATTTTGTATCTAGGGAGTTGCTGGCTGATCTGCAACGCCTGGCGAACAACTTCAGCGCCTCACCGGTTAATGTGGAGATTGCAGTCGGTAGCGATCAATCTTCCCAAAGATCAAACGAATCAAAGCCGGCGCTAACTAAAAATCAGCGGGCTAGCAGGTCACTCGGTTTTGAAGGCCGCCTTAATCAGGCATTCACCTTTGAAACCCATATTGAAGGTAAATCCAATCAACTGGCTCGAGCAGCCGCACACCAAGTGGGCGAAAACCCGGGGAAAGCTTACAACCCTTTGTTTCTATATGGGGGGGTTGGGTTGGGTAAGACTCATCTGATGCAAGCCGCTGGGAACCTGGTCACCACAGCCAACCCAAAAGCCAAGGTGGTCTATGTGCACTCCGAACGCTTCGTAGCCGACATGGTGAAAGCCTTACAGCATAACGCGATCAATGAGTTCAAGCGTTATTACCGCTCTCTTGATGCTTTGCTTATAGATGATATCCAGTTTTTTTCCGGAAAAGAGCACTCACAAGAAGAATTCTTTCATACTTTCAATACTTTACTGGAAGGTCAGCGTCAGGTGGTAATTACCAGCGATCGCTTTCCTAAAGAAATATCTGGGGTTCAAGAACGCCTTATATCGCGGTTTGGTAGTGGGTTGACCGTACCAATCGATCCGCCCGAGCTCGAAACGCGTGTGGCTATTTTGCAGCACAAGGCTGGGGTTAAGGGCGTGGTTTTGCCGGACGATGTCGCGTTTTTTGTCGCTCGACAGATCCGCTCCAATGTGCGGGAACTTGAAGGGGCGCTTCATCGTATTGTTGCCAGTAGTGGTTTTACGGGCCGGCCGATCGATCTGGAATCAACCCGGGAGGCGCTACGTGATTTGTTGGTTTTTCAAGAGCGCCGGGTTACGGTGCAAAATATCCAGAAAACGGTTGCGGAGTACTTCAAAATGCGAATTGCGGACCTGCACTCCAAGCGCCGCAACCGTCAGATTACCCGGCCGCGACAGATGGCGATGGCCCTATCGAAGGAACTTACCAGTATGAGTTTGCCAGAGATTGGAGACGCTTTTGGTGGCCGCGACCATACGACTGTTTTACATGCTCAGAGAAAAGTTCGTGAGTTGGTAGCCACTGACGCGCGGGTCCGTGAGGATTACCAGAATCTACAGCGGATCCTGGGAGCATAAAGTGGATAAATTGTGGACAAGAATGAAACAAAACCGCAGTATTGTGCCAAGACGGTGTTGTTCACACTTTATGCTTTATGGATACACCAGGTTATCCACACGCTAAAATAATTTAAACCATTGTTTTAAAAAGTAAATTTACTATTTTATCTTTTTCCACAGGGCTAATAATAACTAACATTCTTAAGTACTTAATATGAAATTTAAAATAGAACGTGAAATGCTGCTCGGCCCTTTAGCCACAGTCACCGGCGTAGTAGAACGACGCCAAACCCTACCCATACTGGCAAATGTCTTCATGCGAATGGAGGAAAACCGACTAACGCTGGTAGGAACAGATCTTGAGGTGGAGATCAGTATTGAGATCGGCACACTCAGCGGAGAAGATGGCGAATGTACTGTAACAGCCCGCAAGTTACTGGATATTTGTCGCGCCTTACCCGAGACCGCCACCATTGATTTCAGTGGCGAGGGGGATAAAGTAAAAATGCGGTCCGGGCGCAGCCGTTTTACCCTCCAAGCGCTACCCTCAAAAGACTTCCCTCGACTTGAGGCCGGAAATTGGGAAGAGCGATTTAAGATGCCCCAACCGGAGTTACGAAACCTTTTTGACCGAACGGCGTTTTCGATGGCCCAACAGGACGTGCGTTATTTTCTCAACGGAGTGTTAATTGAGCTGGATGGAAAAACCATCACAACGGTAGCAACAGATGGGCACAGACTGGCGAGAAGCCAGACGGCACTATCAAGCCCAGCCAGCGCCCAACGACAGGCAATCGTTCCAAGGAAAGCCGTGGCAGAGCTGGGCCGCTTTTTGGGCGAAGGGGCGGACGATGACGTAACGGTAGAGATCAACGCGAACCATATTTGTCTAAGCAAGCCCGGGGCAACCATGATCAGCAAACTGATCGATGGAAAGTTTCCGGACTACAAAGCGGTAATGGCGCAGGTCCTAAATCAGAAAATGACCACTGATCGACGACAGTTTTATGAAGTGCTCGCCCGAACCGCAGTATTAACCAACGAGAAGTATCGAGGCATTCGCCTGGAATTCAGCCCAGGCAGTCTCAAAGTGAGCGCACACAATCCGGAGCACGAGGAAGCGACAGATGAGATTCCTGTTGATTACGCTGGCAGCGAAATCGAAATCGGATTTAATGTTACCTACCTCATGGACGCGCTCAAAGCACTCTCAACGGACCAGGTAGAGGCGGAGCTACAGGATTCTAATACCGGGTGCATGCTCCATGAGCCAGATAACGACGATACGCTCTACCTCATTATGCCGATGCGCCTGTAGGCGCCCCTATTGTTCCACGTGAAACGGTAACCCGGTTCGGCCGGGTTCCACGTGGAACAATCCTCTCAAACCTAAAAAACCGCTAATTTCGCCTGATTTTTGGGCAAAAATGTTATAATTTGGCGGTTAACTGGAGTTATTTTATGGGTGATTCCCCCATCTACGACGAAAGCAGTATTAAGGTTCTTAAAGGGCTTGAAGCGGTTCGAAAACGGCCGGGTATGTACATTGGAGATACTGATGACGGTACCGGGCTACACCACATGGTTTTCGAGGCGGTGGATAACGCGATTGATGAAGCGCTGGCAGGGTTTTGTAGTGAAGTTACTGTCACCATCCATGCGGACGAGACGATCACCGTCACCGACGACGGCCGGGGAATACCCACCGGGATGATCCCAGAAGAAAACCGCTCGGCCGCAGAAGTCATCATGACGCAATTGCATGCGGGGGGCAAATTTGATCAGAATTCCTACAAGGTGTCGGGGGGTCTGCACGGTGTCGGTGTATCGGTGGTAAATGCCCTGTCGTCTTATTTGCGTCTGACCATTTACCGGGATGGAAAAATATACCGCCAGGAGTATGGAAAAGGTCTGGCGCGAGCCCCACTGGCTACGATTGGCGAGACTGACCGTACCGGAACGGAAGTCCATTTCCGACCAGATTCAGAGATTTTCTCCGATCCCGTCATGCATCACGATATCTTGGCGCGGCGCTTGCGAGAGCTGTCCTTTTTGAATTCTGGGGTGCGTAACCGGTTGGTCGATGAGCGAGCGGATATCGAAGATGTATTTGAATATAAAGGGGGTATAGAGGCTTTTGTCGCTCACCTCAACCGCAAGAAAAGCACCCTCCACCCGACGACCTGTTATATCCAGGATGAGCGCGATGGGGTACTGGTAGAGCTTGCTTTGCAATGGAACGACTCTTATCAGGAAACCGTTTTCTGTTACACCAATAACATTCCGCAACGTGATGGCGGCACGCACATGGAGGGGTTACGGGCCGCCATGACCCGAACCATGGGGCGGTATATGGAAGAATCTGGGCTTGCAAAGCGAGCAAAAATCGCGCTTCGTGGTGAGGATTGTCGAGAGGGTCTCACCGCTGTGCTGTCAATTAAAGTGCCGGACCCAAAATTCTCCTCACAGACTAAAGATAAATTGGTGTCGTCTAATGTGCGTGGCCCGGTGGAATCACTTATTAATGAGCATTTAAGCACTTTTTTGCTTGAACACCCTGGCGAGGCTCGATCGATTCTAGAAAAAATATTCGATTCGGCGAGAGCCCGGGATGCGGCCCGCAAGGCTCGGGAACTGACCCGGCGCAAGAGTGCTTTGGAGGTGGGCGGCCTGCCGGGAAAACTGGCTGACTGCCAGGAGAAGGACCCAGCGCAGTCGGAGATTTACCTGGTGGAGGGGGATTCCGCGGGTGGATCAGCAAAGCAGGCGCGAGATCGACGTTTCCAGGCTATTTTACCCCTAAAAGGTAAGATTCTTAACGTAGAAAAAGCCCGATTTGACAAGATGTTAGCGTCGGAAGAAGTGGGAACTTTAATTACAGCGCTTGGTACAGGAATCGGCGTCGATGATTTCGATGTCAGCAAACTCCGTTACCACCGGGTCATTATCATGACGGATGCGGATGTTGATGGCTCACATATCCGAACCTTGCTGCTTACTTTTTTCTATCGGCAGATGCCGGAATTGATCGAGCGCGGGCACGTTTATATTGCCCAACCCCCGTTGTACAAGGTGACGACTGGCAAGAAAGAAGCCTACGTCAAAGACGATGAGGAGTTGCGGCGTATGCTTTTGGACCTGGCATTGGATGGTGCAGTGGTCACACCGGCTAACGGTGAGGGAGACGCCCTGTCAGGAACCGTATTACGAGGTCTTTGCACCGAGTATTTTTCTGTAGAGGCAGCGATCAATCGTATGGGTCGGCGTTATCAGACCAGCGTCTTGTGGGCGCTGTCACATCAGCCCCGACTCAGTGCGACTGAGTTAACCGATCTCGCAGCGAGGAGCACTTTTGGCGAGGTGTTGAGTGGCGCGCTGAATACAAATGAGGGGTCCGGGGGCGGGCCGAGCTACCGTGTTTCTTGGGATGAAGACGGGCCGGTGGCCGCGTTGGTGGTCGACAGCGAGCGCCATGGTCGATACCGGCAAAGCCGGTTTGGGCTGGAGTTTTTCGAATCGACCGAATACGAATCCCTGACGGCTTTGGGTGAGCGGTTGCGAAACAGTATTGGTGCGGCACCTCAGGTAGAGCGTGGGCAGCGTGGGCATCAGCCGTCGGGTTTCGCTGATGCGCTGATCTGGTTGATGAAAGAAGCGCGTCGGGGTCTTAATATCCAACGCTACAAAGGATTGGGAGAAATGAACCCAGAGCAGCTTTGGGAGACCACCATGGATGCAAGCCAGCGCAGGTTGTCGCAGGTTCAGATTGAGGATGCGGTGAGCGCGGACGAGGTTTTCACTGTGCTGATGGGGGACGAAGTGGCCCCGCGGCGAGAGTTCATCCAGCGCAACGCGTTTGCGGTGACCAATCTGGATATTTAAAAACTATTATAAATCAAGTACTTAATTAATATTAATGCAGTATGCGTGGCGCCGACAACACGAATTCGGGAATGTCGGTGTCGAAAGTCCGGCCGTCTTCGGCCAGCATCTTGTAAGTGCCATGCATCGTACCGACCGGGGTTTCAATCACAGCACCTGAGGTGTAACGAAAACCCTCTCCAGGCTTAAGCGTCGGTTGCTCGCCAACCACTCCCTCTCCCTCCACTTCCTCTGTCCGGTTGTCCGCATCCGTAATGATCCAACGTCTGGAAACCAGTTTGGCTGAAACAGAACCTCGGTTAACCAGGGTAATGGTGTAGGCGAAGACGTACCGGTCTTCATCAGGCTCAGAGTGCTCTGCCATGTAGGAAGTTTCTACTTCTATGTCAATTTCGTAGGGGTTGCTCATGAAGGTCGTCTTTGTTCAGGCACGGTCACAGGGGACTGAGACGATGTTAACGTGTTCAGCCTCAAGGTGTACAGCGCTAAGACATCCTCCCCAGACACAGCCGGTATCCAGGCCCAGATAGGGGTGCCGATTGACTAGGCCCATGGTTGACCAGTGGCCAAAAATAACCCGGGCTTTGTTAAGTTGGGCGTTGGGAAAGTCAAACCACGGGCGAAGGTGGGTTGGTGTGCTCACTGCGCTCCCTTTTTGGTCGAAATCGAGATGACCATGCTGATCACAAAAACGCATCCGGGTCAGTGCATTGGTGATAAATCGTAACCGCGGCCAGCCGGCGAGTGATGGATCCCAGCGCGTTGGAGTATCTCCATACATATGGCGTAAAAAATCGATTTTCTGAGCCCCCTGAAGCACCGCACTTACCTCACTCGAAAGGCTAAGGGCTAGGTCGAGAGACCACCAGGGATAGATTCCTGCGTGGGCCATGACGGTATTTTGCTCAGGTGAGTAGTGTATAAGTGATTGATTAGTAATGAAATTAATGTATTTTTCACGATCAGGGTGGTCTAAAATCTGATTGAGTTGGTCCTTTTCTTTTGCGGGCTTAATGCCAACAGCGCTTGCCAGAAAATGCAGGTCATGATTGCCTAACACCGTGATAGCGCGCTCGCCCAAAGAGATAATCAGATCTAGTACACCGAGCGAATCGGGCCCCCGCCCTACCAGATCACCTAAAAGCCAGAGGCGATCGGAGCTGATATCAAAAGAGATCTTCTCGAGCAGCCGATCGAGCGGCGCTCGACAACCTTGCAGATCCCCTATGGCCCAGGTCGCCAAACCCATTTCCGCGTCAAAGGTTAGTCTCCGAGTAACTCGAGTTCCAACTCTTTTGGTTGGTTGGCCGGCGGTGTTGCCCCATCAAATATCTGTGCCTGTCGGTTTTGCAGATACGTTTCCCGCATGAATAGGTAGGGATCGACTTGCATCTGCACGATACGATCCAGGTCAAGTAATCTGGAACGCATATCCACAAGGCGAAGCCCAAAGCGGGCCAGGGTAACGCCAGTATCGTCTGGATTCCAAAGGGGGTCGTCAATATAGAACTCGGGTACCTTGCCGATAATGCCCCGAACGGTGCTGGGGCCGAGCAGAGGGAGGACGAGATAGGGTCCACTGGGGACACCCCAGACCGCGAGGGTCTGGCCATAATCTTCCGTGTGGTAGGGCAGCCCCAAAGGGGTTGCGACGTCAATCAGGCCGAATATCCCTACTGTGCTATTCAATAAGAACCGGCCGAAAGTCTGGCGAGCGCGTTCTGGTTTGCCCTGTAAAAGATCGTTCACAAAGATGGTTGGTGCACGCAGATTGCTAAAAAAGTTCCCTACGGAACGGCGGACCGGGTTAGGGATAATGTGACGGTAGCCGATGGCAAGTGGTTTAATTAGGGCGCGATCGACGACATCATTGAAGGCGTACATGGCGCGATTGAAAGGCTCCAGCGGGTCTGATGGCCCAGCAAGCGCCGCACTGGGTATGAGCAAGGCTCCGAGTATCAGCAAAGCGGTGATCCCGGGTGGGCCACAGCGCCGCACGCAGTGTTTACGCAGACTCAACGATTATGTCCCTAAAATGCCCAGGTTAAGTCACTCAGGTTGCGCGCTGCGCGCTGGTCGATAGGCTAGGTGGCCGTTGTTGACTCTTCGGTGAATCGTAAATTAGTTGAGACTCGAAAACGCACCCCGTTTCCGTAACAGTGATACGGCCGAGCGGCTTCTGGCGAAGGTTGGACACGATAGGATGGCTCAACAAGTCAGGATCGGCATGCCGGTTGATGTAGATGGAATCGATTGGCATCATGTTGGCAGTATCCATAACCAAGGTCAAGAGTACGTGGAGAGGTTTTGGGCCCGGGATGAAGAGCGGGGTGCGGGCGGGTGTCGTGCAACAAAAACGAGAGGCGCCGGCCTGGCTTTGGGGGCGCTTGTGAGCGCCTTTGTTGGAATGGCAGTTTATGCTGAGCCTGGCCCAGAGGGACTTACCCAGGTGCTAAATGCCCACCGTTCGCGCGAACGGATGCGCCAGGCGCTACCCGATCTGAATGCTGCCACCGCCACTGAGATACAGGATTTTCTCCTGATGAATCTGGCGCCTGATGAGGGGTCACCGGTGGGGTACCTGCGTGAGATGGCCTCTGATGGGACACCAGTCAGTGTGGTATTGCTGGAAAACCTGTTTACGTCAAGTGGGGCCACTTTGCGTGCGGCCCAGAACGCTAAACAGCTTGTTCAACTGGAACTGCTGGTGCGGATTAATTCGGCACAGATCGATGAGGCCGGCACGAGGTCATCGGTGGCGGCAGGCATCTCTGAGGTGGTGCCCGCTGTGGTGGTGCGCGATCAGCTTTTATTTTCAGCGCAACAGGGGGATGCGGCAGCGCTGACCGCAATCAACGCGGGTGTGCGTTACCTGGTGCTGGGTCGGCCGCTTTCGGTGCCGCTGTGGGAAAACACACAATACTGGCACAAGCCCTTTGGGGCGCGTCTGGTCGGTAGGGATGGACAGATCCTCAGCCAGGGCCACTCGCTGGCGGGGGGGATCAGCCCGTTGGAGGCGGTGCTCGAGATCAAACGAATGTTGCACCAAAGAGGGCGCTCTTTAAGAGCCGGAGATCTACTCGGGCTGGGGGCTATTGGTTCAGCCGTAGTACTGAGCGGGGCCGGCCGACTCGAAGCCGATTTCGATACCCCTTTTGGTTGGGGCCAGGTTATTTTTGCCCTGCACTAAGCGCGTAACCGACCATTAATTTGTGTTGAGCCAGGTGTTGACCCGACGCACATCATCCTCATCGAGGTCGCCCGATAGGCGCTCAAGCTCGAGCATTTGCAGAATGTATTCGTATCGCTCTTTCAGGTAATCACGTTCTGCCTGGAAAAGATCGCGCTGGGCATCAAGAACAGCGATGTTGGTCGTAAGGCCTGCAGCAAAGCTCTCTTCCTTTGCCAGTAAGGCATTCTCGCCTGCACGCACGGCCTCGGCCAGCGCATCAAGACGGCGCAGTCGACTCTTAATGCCCAGAAAAGTCTGGCGCGTATCGCGACGCACATCGCGAAAGGCCGCTTCATAATCCGATTGTGCGGCGTTGCGGTTTTCAGCAGCCTCACGAACGCGGGCGTTAATCAGCCCGCCCTGGTAGAACGGCATATTGACTGAGAAGGTGATTCGGGCTGATGTATCATCCCCTGCCACTGTGTCCGAATAGTTTCCTGAGACCGTCAGACCGACATTGGGTAGCCGTTGCGCTTTTTGCCGACTGATCTCCAGCGAGGCAAGTGATATTCCCAGAGATTTGGTTTTCAGAGCGCGGTTGCCACGCAGTGCGCGCGCCACCCACTGCTCAGCGTCGTCTGGCTGGGGCAGGCCCAAGGCGGCTGAGTCAGACAAAGGCTGTAGTTGACCAACATCTTCACCCACAAGTGAAATCAGTCCTTGACGGGCATCGTCGCGCTGCTTTTCCGCCTCGATTGTATCGGCGACCGCGTTTTCAAAGCGGGCGCGGGCATCGAACAGGTCAGTGCGGGTTCCCAGGCCCACTTCCAGGCGCTCCTCGGCCAGCTCAAGTTGCCGACCGATAGCGCGCTGATTTCGTCGAGACAGTTCTACGTTGTCGTATGTTGTCAGCACAGACAAGTAAGCGCTGACCGCGCGGGTGATCAGTGCTTCTGCCGCTATTTCGAATTCCAGCTCAGCCTGCTCGGTTTGTTGATCAGCCTGCTTAACAGCGAGACGGCTGCCCCGATCGTACAGCGCCTGAGAGAGCGAGATCGAGGCGGAGGAGGCATCAACGCCGTCACTGGATGCTTCGGTATAACTGCTGCTGGCGGCAAGTTGGGGCCGAAGCGACGCCTTGGATTGCGGCACGATCTGGGCAGCGGCCGTATAGCGGTAATGCTGTGCGGCATAGACTGGATCACTGGTTATGGCCAAGCTGTAGACTGCGAGTAAATCTACTGTTTGCACAGCGCTTTTATCTGCATTATCTCCGTCAGCATCTGATCCTGTCTGCTGTGAATCTCCCTTTGGTGCCGAAGTTTGTGCTACGGCCTGTGTCTTTGGTTTGCTGATTAAGGGGATATTGAGTATTTGTCCTGGATAAATAACCGGCTCGGTACCCAGTTGGTTGGCGCCAGTGAGATCTGCACAGGGCACGCGGAAAAACTCAGCGATCTCACACGGGGTATCCCCTGATTGAACAATATAGGTTGTAGGCTCCTGCCCATGGGCGAAGGTCGCGCTGAGAAAACCGATCACCATGGCCAGGTTTCCCATGAACAAAGTTTTGATAGATTTCATGATCAGCCTCGCAAAGCGTTCAGAATTGAAAGACAGGGGTCAGGGGCGTATTCACTAATGGTGCCACATGGGTATCAAACAGAGACTTGCGCGTCAGTGTGCCATCGGGAGCGCGACAGACCATCACTGCCTCCATGATCGGATCTTGGCCAACCACGGCAACCAGCCTGCCATTTTCGGTCAACGCATTCTCAAAGGCGCCAGGCAATATCGGCGTGGAGCCGGTCAACAGGATCGCATCCCATTGGACTTTGGACTCCCATCCATCCGACGCATCACCCTCTTCCAATGTCACCGAATCCAAGCCGGCTTCTCGCAGTCGTCGCGCGGCGCTTTCCAGAAAACGCCCGTGCAGGTCCACACTGGTCACTGATGCGCCGCAGCCTGCCAGTAATGCCGCCATATACCCCGAGCCCGTCCCGATTTCAAGAATCGTCTCCCCTGCGGTTGGAGCTAAGACCTGCAGTAGTCTGGCCTCGAGTTTGGGCTCCATCATGGCTTGGCCCTGGCCGATGGGAATCTGGATATCAGCAAACGCCAGGTCGCGGTAGTCTGTTGGAACAAAATTTTCGCGGCGCACATCCTGCAGCAAAGAAAGTACCCCGGGGTCCAGTACCCCCCACGGCCTGATCTGCTGTTCAATCATATTAAAGCGGGCGTGTTCGATGTTCATGGGGTCAGCAGCGATGATGGGAGTAAAGCACCAAAAGTCTAGCACGTGCCGCTGCGGGTTCTTGACGTAATCTCCACGAAAATCGCGACCTGATGATCTGACACAGGGTGTTAGCCTGCTGCCTGCATCGCAAAAGCCCTGGTGGTATAGCTCGCCCGGGTGGGCGGGTGTTCTGGGTGACCCGGTTTCCCCATTTCATTCGCGATCTGGTGCTCTTAGGCGCTGGCGAGTTGATGCCTTGATTGCTTGCCCTGTGCCCGCTTGGATGGGGTCCGGTGGCAGGGCTCGTCGCGATAACCTCTGTTTATTGGCATATATGGATTGACCCTCACGGCCGCGCTCCCCTATACTGCGCGGCCCTTGTTGTAGTGCAAACAAGCCCCAGGGGCGGGAGCCGTGTGGTTCCGGACCTGGTTTGGCCGTGATTTTCGGCAATAAATGGTAGCAACGCTTAAGTCGCAGCCGGCAACATCTGTCACGCGGATGCTTGGGTGGACTCTGGGCGCCGCAGCGGTGGCGACGGCAATCGCAGTCGCTTTGTTGGCGGCACTGACAGAGGGGCAGGCTCGCTCAGCACTGCTGGGCGGTGGGATCGGGCTGGTGGCTAATGGCTACTCGGCCTGGCGGGTTTTCGCGGGCCCGGTCAAGACGTCGGCGGAAGCAACGCTGGCAAACCTGTACCGCGCGGAGTTTGGAAAACTGGTGATTACGGGCGCCCTATGCGCGTTGGCATTCGCATTAATAGAGGAATTGACAGCCGCAGGTTTTCTGGCGGGGCTGGTCTCGGCGCTGCTTGCGTCAACCCTGGGGGCCATCATCGCGCAAGGCGGTGAGACCGACGAGACGCCAGTTCACTGAATGCATTGAAAGGGACATCTGCGATACACCGACATGGCAAGCGACGCGCCAACCACTACTGAATACATTAAACACCACCTGCAGAACCTGACCTTTGGTCAGCATACAGATGGTAGTTGGGGCATCGCTCACGGTGCAGCTGAAGCCAAGGCAATGGGATTTTGGGCAATTCACCTCGACACCATGTTCTGGTCAGTGCTGCTCGGGGCGTTGTTCCTCTGGGGCTTTCGCAAAGCAGCGCTGCGTGCGACCGCACAGACACCCAGTGGCTTTCTTAATTTTGTCGAATGGATCGTCGAATTCGTTGACGAGAACGTGCGAGGCTCTTTCTCCCATAAGAATGATCTGGTCGCACCGCTTGCCCTGACACTGTTTGTCTGGGTGCTGCTGATGAATACCATGGATCTGGTGCCCGTAGACTGGATTCCACAGATTGCACATCTGATGGGCATCGAATACATGAAAGTGGTGCCCACCACTGATCCAAACGCAACTTTCGGGATGGCACTGGGCGTTTTCGTTTTAACGCTCTTTTACAGCATTAAGATAAAAGGTGTAGGCGGGTTCGCGGCCGAGCTCACCATGCAGCCTTTTCAGGCCAACAACCCGATTCTCAAGATTCTTTTTGTGCCGGCGAACTTCTTTCTGGAGTTCGTCAGCCTGGTGTCCAAGCCCGTGTCCCTGTCACTGCGCCTTTTCGGAAACCTGTTTGCGGGGGAGATGATCTTTATCCTGATTGCCCTGCTGTTCTCAGGCGGCGCTATGTTGGCCGTCGCTGGGGGGGTGCTGCAGTGGGCTTGGGCGGTGTTCCATATATTGATCGTATTGCTGCAGGCGTTTATCTTCATGACTTTGACCATTGTTTATCTGGAGATGGCCCACAGCCATCACTGATCCTGCTTCAACCGGTTTTGATCTGACCTAACCCGACAAACTTCCAACAGGAGAATCTCATGGAAATAGCTCTACTCTACGTTGCCGGCGCAGTACTGCTCGGTCTCGCCGGTGTCGGCGTCGGCGTAGGCGTCGGCGTTTTGGGCGCCCGCTTTCTCGAGGGTATTGCCCGCCAGCCCGAACTGTTGCCGATGTTGCGCACCCAGTTCTTTATCGTAATGGGCCTGGTAGATGCGATCCCAATTATTGGTGTCGCCATCGCGCTCTACATTATGTTTGCCGTCGTGGGCGGCTAAACCCCAGTCACAGGGTAACGGCTATGAACATCAATCTGACGCTGATCGGCCAGAGTGTCGCGTTCATCGTTTTCGTCTGGTTCTGCATGAAATTCGTCTGGCCACCGATTGTGACGGCACTGAACGAACGAAAGACCAAGATTGCTGATGGCCTGGCTGCTGCCGAAGAAGGGCAGCGCGAAAAAGCTAAGGCTCAAGAGCATGTGGCACAGGTCACCAGCGAGGCTAAGGAGCAGGCACAGGAGATCATCCGACGCGCAGAAAGGCGCGAGGTCGAGATGATAGAGGAGGCCAAGGGCAGTGCACGCGTGGAAGGTGATCGGGTTTTAACCGCTGCCCGCAGTGAGATCGACAAAGAGGCGAACATGGCTCGAGAGGCCCTGCGCGCGCAAGTAGCAGGCCTGGCGGTTGCCGGCGCATCGAAAATTCTGGCCCGTGAGGTCGATTCCGATGCCCACGCCAAGATGCTAGATGATCTCATCGCCGAACTGTAGCGACCCAACCCGAGAGTTTCAGTACAACCATGTCAGAAAACGCCAGTATTGCTCGTCCTTACGCCCAGGCAGTCTTTGAACTCGCCCGGGATGGAATGGACTATGCACGTTGGTCCGACGCTTTACACACGTTGGCGAAACTGGCAAGCGAACCGCAGATCAGCGTTTTGTTCACTCACCCACGCGTGGCCCGAGAGGAAGTTGCCACAATCTTGATCGAAGGCTGTGGTGAGGTGCTGGATGACGCTGGGCGTAACCTGGTGCGTCTGCTGGCCCGCAACCGGCGGCTGGATGCACTGGTAGCGATCGCCGAGCGGTACGAGTTGTTACGTGCGGACGCAGAGCGCACGGTTCAGGCGAAGCTCGAGAGTGCGCTTCCGGTCTCGGAAGACCACCAGCGACGCATCTCGCAGGCGCTTGAAAAAAGACTGGGCCGGCGGGTTGAGCTTACAGTGAATACAGATGCAACTCTGATCGGTGGCGCGGTGATTCGCGCTGGTGATCTTGTTATCGACGGCTCGGTTCGGGCCCGGCTAGAAAAACTGGCAGCTGCTGTCAGCAGCTGATTTGGGCGCAAGAAACGGCTTCACGAGGAATTAAAGAATGTCTATGCAACTTAACCCCTCCGAGATCAGCGAACTGATCAAGGAACGGATAAAGGATTTTGATGCCGGCGCTGAGGCGCGCACAGAAGGTACCGTGGTCAGCCTGACTGACGGTATCTGCCGCATTCACGGGCTTGCGGATGCCATGCAGGGTGAGATGCTGGAGTTTCCCAATGACACCTTCGGCCTGGCACTTAACCTTGAGCAGGACTCAGTGGGCGCCGTGGTGCTTGGAGATTACGAACACATCGTCGAAGGTGACACGGTCAAGTGCACCGGGCGTATCCTGGAAGTGCCGATCGGGCCAGGCTTGCTTGGCCGGGTAGTGGACTCGTTAGGGGAAGCGATTGATGGCAAGGGCCCGATCGAGGCCGCCGCGACGTCGCCGATAGAAAGCATTGCCCCAGGTGTTATTACCCGCCAGTCAGTGGCGGAGCCGGTACAGACCGGCCTGAAATCGATTGATTCCATGGTGCCGATTGGTCGCGGCCAGCGTGAACTGATCATCGGTGACCGCCAGACCGGCAAGACAGCGGTAGCCATTGATACCATCATCAACCAGAAAGGCACCGGGATTAAGTGCATTTACGTGGCGGTCGGCCAGAAGGCCTCGTCGGTTGCCAACGTGGTAAGTAAGCTCGAGGAACATGGTGCGATGGATCACACCATCGTGGTATCAGCATCGGCAGCCGACTCTGCAGCGATGCAGTACATCGCTCCTTACTCAGGTTGCGCGATGGGCGAGTATTTCCGTGATCGTGGCGAGGATGCGCTGATCATTTATGACGATCTGACCAAGCAGGCCTGGGCCTATCGTCAGGTCAGTCTGTTGTTACGCCGGCCGCCAGGTCGCGAGGCTTATCCGGGCGACGTGTTCTATCTGCACTCACGTCTTCTTGAGCGTGCAGCACGAATCAATGTCGCCGAAGTCGAGAAGCGCACCGGCGGTGAGGTTAAGGGTAAGACGGGTTCGCTGACCGCGCTGCCGATTATCGAGACCCAGGCAGGTGACGTGTCGGCATTCGTTCCCACCAACGTAATCTCGATTACCGATGGCCAGATCTTCCTGGAGACCGACCTTTTCAATGCCGGTATACGGCCGGCTATCAATGCGGGTTTGTCGGTATCCCGTGTCGGCGGTGCTGCCCAATGCCCGCTGATCAAGAAACTCGGCGGCGGTATTCGCCTGGCGCTTGCCCAGTACCGAGAGCTCGCGGCTTTCTCGCAGTTTGCCTCCGACCTGGATGAAGCGACCCGCAAACAGCTCGAACGCGGTGAACGTGCGACCGAACTGATGAAACAAAAGCAGTATTCGACTATGTCGGTTGCTGAAATGGCGGTGAGTCTTTTCGCTGTCAATGAGGGTTATCTGGATGATGTCGAAACCCCCAAGGTGGTGGAGTTCGAGCAGGCACTGCAGAGCCACATGAAGAGCCAGCACAGCGACTTCATGGACGAGATGAACCGGGACCAGGCGTACAGCGATGAGGTTGTGGCAAAACTGCACGAAGCGTTGAAAGACTTCAAGGCCAACGGCAGCTGGTAGCCTGCTGATCTAACCCGCAGAGCACAGGACTATGGCAGGCGCTAAGGAAATTCGGACCAAGATCAAGAGTATTCAGAATACTCAAAAGATCACCAAGGCGATGGAAATGGTCGCAGCGAGCAAGATGCGCCGCGCGCAGGAACGAATGAACCAGGCCCGGCCCTACGCTGACAAAATGGCCAATGTGATGGCGCACCTCGCGCAGGCAAATCTGGAATACAAGCACAGCTACACCCAGACCCGAGATGTCAAAAGAGTTGGTTTTATTGTGGTCTCGAGTGATCGGGGGTTGTGCGGTGGGCTTAATATCAACCTGTTCCGCCAAATCATCAACAGCATGGCCGAGTGGCGGGACAAGGGCGTCGAAATCGATGTCACAGTTATAGGCAGCAAGGGTCTGGGATTTTTCAAACGCCTTGGAGTCAATATCGTTTCGGAAGCCACTCACTTGGGTGATAAGCCTCAGTTAGCCGAGCTGATCGGCGCGATGAAAGTGATGATGGATGCCTTCACCGAAGGCCGCATCGATCGATTGTTTCTGGCGCACAACGGTTTCGTCACCACCATGACCCAGCAGCCGCAAGTTGACCAACTGATCCCGGTCGCAGCTGCGGAGCCGGACCAACGGCTTGAGCAACACTGGGATTATCTGTACGAGCCAGATGCGCGCGATGTGGTCGACGCGCTGATGATGCGCTATGTTGAATCACTGATTTATCGGGGCGTGGTTGAGAACATTGCTTGCGAGATGGCAGCACGAATGGTGGCGATGAAGTCTGCGTCTGATAACGCGGGCAACCTGATCGATGAGCTGCAGTTGGTCTACAACAAGGCCCGTCAGGCCGCTATCACTCAGGAAATCTCTGAAATTGTAGGCGGTGCAGCAGCGGTGTAACCGCGGCCCCGTCAGGAAAAGATAAGGAACCTTTACGAGGAATCATGCTATGAGCACCGGCAACATCGTTGAAATCATCGGCGCCGTGGTGGACGTCGAATTCCCGCGCGGCTCAGTACCGCGGGTCTACGACGCCCTGAACGTCAGTGAGACCGGCCTGACACTGGAAGTCCAGCAACAACTGGGTGACGGCGTGGTGCGCAGCATCGCGATGGGCTCCAGCGACGGTCTGAAACGCGGGTTACAGGTCAGCAATACCGGCGCCCCAATCACGGTACCGGTTGGCGAAAAAACGCTGGGCCGGATCATGGATGTGCTAGGCAACCCGGTAGACGAAGCGGGACCGGTGGAAGCCAGTGAGTCGCTTCCGATTCATCGCAAAGCGCCCGGGTACGCAGATCAGTCGCCCACGGTTGATATTCTTGAGACGGGTATCAAAGTCATCGATCTGATCATGCCCATCTCCAAGGGCGGCAAGATTGGCTTGTTCGGTGGCGCTGGCGTCGGCAAAACCGTGACAATCATGGAGCTTATCAACAATATTGCCAAGGAGCATTCGGGCCTTTCCGTATTCGCCGGTGTGGGGGAGCGCACCCGGGAAGGAAACGACTTCTACCACGAGATGAGTGAGTCCGGCGTGCTTGACAAGGTGGCAATGGTATTCGGGCAGATGAATGAACCTCCCGGCAACCGCCTCCGGGTCGGCCTAACCGGATTGACCATGGCTGAGCATTTCCGTGACGAGGGCCGTGATGTGCTGCTGTTCGTGGATAACATCTACCGCTATACCCTGGCCGGTACCGAGGTTTCGGCACTGCTGGGTCGTATGCCCTCTGCGGTGGGATACCAGCCAACTTTGGCAGCCGAGATGGGCGTGCTGCAGGAACGGATCACCTCGACCCGCACGGGTTCGATCACTTCATTCCAGGCGGTTTATGTGCCGGCAGACGATCTTACCGATCCTTCGCCAGCAACTACCTTTGCGCATCTCGATGCCACACTCGTGCTCTCGCGCCAGGTCGCGGAACTGGGCATCTACCCGGCGGTGGATCCACTCGATTCCACCAGCCGGCAACTCGACCCGCTGGTGGTGGGCCAGGAGCATTACGATATCGCCCGCGCTGTACAGGGCACCCTGCAGCGCTACAAGGAGTTGCGTGACATCATTGCCATTTTGGGCATGGATGAGTTGTCCGAAGAGGACAAACAAGTGGTCACCCGGGCGCGCAAGATTCAGCGTTTCCTGTCCCAGCCGTTCTTCGTTGCTGAGACTTTCACGGGCTCTCCCGGTAAGTTTGTATCGCTCAAGGACACGATCCGGGGCTTTCAGGGCATCATTGACGGTGAGCATGACGATATCCCCGAACAGGCTTTCTACATGGTCGGCGGTATCGAAGAGGCAATCGAGAAGGCAAAAAGCGTCACCTGATTGGGACGCTAGGCAAACGTTATGGCCAACACCATCAAAGTTGATATCGTCAGCGCTGAGGAAGAAGTCTGGTCCGGTGAAGGAACCATGGTGTTTGCCCCAGCCGAGATGGGTGAGATTGGTATCGCACCCCAGCATGCCCCGTTGTTGACCCGCCTGAAGGCGGGAGAAGTGCGGGTGCAGCAGGCGTCAGGTGAGGAGCAGTTCTTTTTTGTTTCCGGTGGGATGCTTGAGGTGCAGGGTCACCTGGTGACGGTGTTGTCTGACACTGCACTGCGTGCACACGATCTTGACGAGGCAGCGGCGATGGAAGCCCAGCGCCGTGCCGAGCAGGCGATGAGTGATCGTAGCAGCGAGATGGATCTTGCCAAGGCCAAGGCAGAGCTGATCCAGGCCGCTGCCCAGTTGCGGGCGATCCAGAAACTGCGCGGCAAGGGTCGAGGCTGACGCGCCCGTTCGGCGCCATTAATCCGGATCATTTCCATGTCTCAGCAGGTCGGCGCCAACAAGATGGTTTCGATCGCCTATACCATCCGCGACCGGTCGGGCCACATCGTTGAATACAGTGGATTCCCGGTCTCCTACGTACACGGCGACAACGACAGCCCGCTTTTCCCCCAGATTGCCTCTGCGCTTGAGGGGTTATCCACCGGGGAGACGGCCGAGGTATTTCTGACCGCAAAACAGGCCTTCGGCCCGCACGATCCTGGCCTGACCTTTTCAGATGATATTGATAATGCACCGGAAGAGTTGCGTTATGTCGGGGCGGAGCTTGACGCAGAGAACGAGCGCGGTGAGCCAATGCATTTCAGAGTAGTCCGGGTTGAGGGTGACCAGATCACCGTGGATGGTAATCACCCCCTAGCGGGACAGGACATCACTTTTATCGTACGCATCACAGAAGTGCGTGATGCGACACCCGCCGAGTTGGCCGCTCAGGCTGACCAGCATATCCACTGAAATGCACTCGGGGCGCTGCCCCGGCTCGCAGCGATTGCAGTAATATCCTTCCTATGACGCTTGAGGTCATTGTGCTCGCCGCCGGAAAAGGCACCCGCATGCACTCCGCCTTGCCCAAGGTGCTGCATGAACTTGCCGGACGTGCGCTGTTGGATCACGTTCTTGATACCGCTGCGGCGCTGGAGCCGGTGCGGACCCACGTGGTCTGCGGCCATGGCGCGGCAGCCGTGCGCGAACACCGAGGTCAGGCTGGCGACATTAACTGGGTAGAACAGGCGAAACAGCTTGGCACCGGCCATGCCGTCAGTCAGGCCCTGCCCCACGTCCAGCCTGAATCCACCGTGCTGGTACTTTATGGCGATGTACCCCTGATCCGCACGGAGACTTTGCGCGCCCTGCTCGGTGCCCGTGTTTCGGATAATCTGACACTGCTGACCGCAAAGGCCATAAACCCTACCGGATACGGCCGGATTGTGCGCGACAATGCGGGCGCGATCAGGGCTGTCGTCGAAGAGCCCGATGCGACCGAGGCTGAGCGCCAGATTAGCGAGATCAATACTGGCTTTATGGCCGGCACCACAGAGGGGTTACGATCCTGGCTTGGCAAGATCGATACCGCGAATACCCAGGGAGAGTATTACCTGACTGATGTGATCGGCTGTGCTGTGCACTCGGGTGTCGAGGTCGTCAGTGTCAACTGTGAAGACCCGTTTGAAATTGTTGGTGTGAACAGCCGTGCAGACCTTGCCAAGGTAGAGCGCTTGTTTCAGTCTCGACAGGCCGAATCCTTGATGAATGCTGGACTGACCCTGCACGATCCGGCGCGGTTTGATTTGCGCGGCCAGTTGGCGTTTGAACAAGACTGTGTTGTGGATGTCAACGTAGTGATGACAGGTACAGTCAACTTGGGGACACGGGTATCCATTGGCCCCAACTGCCAGATCACCGACAGCGAGATCGGTAATGGCGTTGAAATTCGTGCCAATAGCATTGTCGAAGGCGCCAAGATTGCAGATGGCTGTACGGTCGGTCCTTTCGCCAGGATAAGGCCTGGCACTACTTTAGCGCCCGGTGCGCGCGTGGGTAATTTTGTAGAAACCAAAAATGCCAGTTTGGGCGAAGACAGCAAGGCCAATCATCTGGCCTACGTTGGCGATGCCCAGGTGGGTAAGCGAGTTAATATCGGTGCTGGCGTCATTACGTGTAACTATGATGGCGCTAACAAGCACCAGACCGTTATTGGCGACGATGCCTTTATTGGTTCTAACAGCGCTCTGGTAGCGCCTGTTACGGTAGGTGAGGGTGCAACCGTGGGGGCGGGGTCGGCGGTCAGCCGGGACGTGCCATCTGGCCAGTTAGCCCTAACGCGGGCAGAACAAAAGGTCCGTGATGGATGGCAGCGCCCACAAAAGAAAAAAAGCTAAATTCGACAGACCCGCCCTTGCGACGATTGTGGTGCAACCATAAGACTGATCTGGAAAAAACATGTGCGGCATAGTAGGCGCAGTAAGAAACTCTGAGGCGAGCGGTTTTCTGCTCGAGGGGCTACGTCGCCTTGAGTATCGTGGGTATGACTCAGCTGGCGTGGTCGTGATCAACCACGCAGGGGCGCTGGAACGCACCCGGACTATAGGTAAGGTCGGCGAACTGGAGCAGGCGCTACAGCGCTCGCCGCTGACCGGGATGACCGGTATCGCCCATACCCGGTGGGCTACCCATGGTGGTGTGACCGAGCCTAACGCGCACCCGCATATCTGTAATGACACGTTGGCGCTGGTCTGCAATGGCATCATCGAGAATCACGAATCTTTGCGCGAGGTGCAACGTGCGTCAGGCCTCACCTTTACCTCAGAGACTGACACCGAGGTGGTCGTGCACCAGGTTTATCTGCACCTGCAAAAAGGCCTGGACCTGGCTGATGCGGTGCGAGCGACCATGAAAGAATTGCAGGGCAGTTTTGCTCTTGCTGTTGTGCATGCAGGGGAACCTGGCCGGTTGGTCGTGGGCCGTCAAGGCCCGCCTTTGCTGCTGGGCCGCACCGATGACGAGACTTTTGTGGCGTCGGATATCAACGCCTTGTTACCCGTTACACGCAGTTACCAGGTGCTGGAGAACGGCGACGTAGCGGATCTTCACGACACAGGTTGCCTGATTCGCAATGATCGAGGTGAGATTGTGGAGCGACCACTGCACACCAGCGCCCAATCGGGGGATGCTGTCGAGTTGGGCGATTACCGCCACTTCATGCAAAAGGAAATTCACGAGCAACCTCGCGCGGTGGCCGATACCCTAGAGGGCCGGCTGCTGGGAGATCGTGTGTTGGAGGATTCATTCGGCGCCAAGGCGAAAGAGATTTTTGATGCCACCCGCCAGGTGCAGATTATTGCCTGCGGCACCAGTTATCATGCCGGGTTGGTGGCGCAACATTGGCTGGAATACGTCGGTGTGCCGTGTGAGGTCGAAGTCGCGAGTGAATATCGCTATCGTCGCCACGCTCCCCGCGAGGGCACGCTGGTGGTCACCATCTCGCAGTCAGGCGAGACGGCCGATACCCTGGCCGCACTGGAAGAGGCGGTGCGGCAGGGTGTGATGGGTACGATGGTCATCTGTAACGTGCCCGAATCCTCCCTGGTGCGCGAATCAGATCTAGCTTTCATGACGCACTGCGGGCCAGAGGTAGGGGTTGCGTCGACCAAGACCTTTGTCAGTGCGATGACCGGCCTGTTGTTGTTGGCGCTAGTGTTGTCTCGCCGCCACGGCTTTGATGCCGGTTTTGAGACACATGTAGTACGTCAGATTCGCACTCTGCCCGGCGCGCTGGAATCCGCGCTGGCGATGGAAGATGCTATCGCCGAGATGGCCCAGGCTTTTGGCGACAAGGCCCATGCGCTGTTTTTGGGCAGGGGTGCGCACTTTCCGATCGCGATGGAAGGAGCCCTCAAACTCAAAGAGATCTCCTATATTCATGCGGAGGCCTACCCGGCGGGTGAGCTCAAGCATGGACCCCTGGCGCTGGTCGATGAAAAAATACCGGTCGTTGCTGTCGCTCCCAATGATTTGCTGATAGAAAAACTCAAATCAAATCTTGAAGAAGTTCGTGCCCGCGGTGGTCGGCTCTACTTATTTGCAGATCCGGCATCGGGTCTGGTAGAAAGCGAGGATGTACGGATACTGCACGTTGCACCCGTCGATAGTGCCATCGCGCCGATTATCTATTCGGTACCGTTGCAGTTACTTTCCTACCACGTTGCCCTTATCAAGGGCACCGATGTGGACAAACCACGCAATCTCGCCAAGTCCGTCACCGTGGAATAAGCCCCAGTTTCCAATAAGGAATGCAAATTATGATTATCGTGTTCGTCACATTTCCCATCCCGTCGGATCTTGATCCGGCATTGTTAAAAGAAAAGTTTCTTGAGACCGCGCCTATTTACCAGCAGACGCCGGGCCTTTTGAGAAAGAACTATATTGCGGATGCCGAAAATCACTGCGCCGGGGGTGTTTACTGCTTTGACACTATGGAAAATGCCCAGAGCTGGTTCGATGAAGAACGGATTGCGTGGATAACCCAGAGGTACTCAAAGCCCGATCTGCAGTTTTTTGAAAACCCCGTGATCGTCGATAACGATAACGGACAGATCATCTCTTAACTGATGATCGGCGTCGGTCAATTTGGGTCCGCTGCGACGAGATAAGCACAACCAACACGCCAGTTATCGAACCTGTGATGACGGCTTGTTCTTAGGCACTATTAATTGAGCGCGTCAAACGGCACCCTCGTTTTGACCACCGGCGAACCCGCCGGTGTAGGGCCGGAACTGGCAGTACAGTTACTGCAGCAACCGGTCGATGATTTACTATGCATCGCAGCGGACCCGGAGTTGCTGTTGCAACGGGCTGCCTTGTTAAAGCTGCCGCTGGCACTTAAAAGTGACACGCTGATCGCGCCGGGTGGACAAGCTACCCTTCTGGCGATCGACCTGGCTGCGCCGTCACAACCCGGTCAGCTCGATACCACCAATGCGCCTTATGTGGTGCAGATGCTCAAGCGTGCTACTGATGGTTGCCTTAAAGGTGAGTTTGCCGGTGTGGTCACGGGCCCAGTGCAAAAAAGCACATTGATCGAAGCCGGTAACGACTTCATTGGCCATACCGAATTTCTGGCAGCGCGTGCTGGCGTAAAAACCCCGGTGATGATGCTGGCGAGCGAGGAGCTACGTGTTGCGTTGGTGACCATTCATATACCGTTAACGGAAGTCTCCCCCGCCGTTACACCTGAGCACCTTGAGGCGGTACTGCGGGTGGTAGATGCGGATTTACAAACGCGCTTTGGTATTGCAACTCCCACAATTGGAGTCTGTGGCCTCAACCCCCATGCCGGTGAAGCCGGGCACCTGGGTCGTGAGGAGATAGAGGTCATTGTCCCAGTGCTTGATGTGTTACGTGAGCAGGGGATGGACCTGCGTGGGCCACTACCGGCCGATACCGCATTTACCCAAGAGGGTCTGAAGGCGTTGGATGTCGTCGTTGCGATGTTTCATGATCAGGGTTTGCCCGTTATCAAGCACGCCGGCTTTGGCCAGGTGGTGAACATCACATTGGGCCTGCCTTTTGTGCGCACATCGGTCGATCATGGCACTGCGCTGGATCTTGCCGGGTCGGGCAACGCAGATGTGGGCAGTCTGATCAGTGCCGTAAGGCTGGCAAGACGGTTATCCAGTGGATCCTGACCAACCCGCCCTGCCCCGACCGAGAAAAAGATTCGGCCAGCACTTTCTCCACGATGCCGGGGTAATCCGGCGTATTGTTGACAGCATCGATCTGCAGACCGGTGAGATTCTCTGTGAGATCGGCCCCGGCCAGGGCGCGTTGAGCGATCACTTGGTTAGGACCGGCAATGCCCTGCACCTGGTAGAAATTGACCGCGATCTCGTTCCCATATTACGTCAGCGTTATGCGCAGTATTCAAAGGTGAGCGTACACCAGTGCGACGCCCTTACCGTTGAGTTACACAAGTTCAGTTCAGATCAACCTCTGGTGATGGCGGGTAACCTGCCCTACAACATTTCCTCGGTGTTGCTGATTCACCTGTTATCTCAGCGCGCGAGGATCAGCCGGATGCTGTTCATGCTGCAAAAGGAAGTCGCACAGCGCCTGGTAGCTCAGCCTGGCACTAAAGAGTACGGGCGCCTTAGTGTTATGGTCGGGAGACTGTTTAAGACTGGCATCCTGTTCGATGTGGGCCCGGGTGCTTTCACCCCACCGCCCAAGGTCTGGTCAAGCATTGTGGCATTGCAGCCGCGCCTTGAGCCCCTGGGGCCAAAGGTGCCAGATGAGGCCTTCGAAACATTGGTGCGCCAGGCTTTTTCCCAGCGCCGCAAAACCCTGCGCAACACGCTTAAAGGTGTGTGCTCCGAAACACTCATCGAGAGCGCCGGTGTTGATCCCAGTGCCCGGCCTCAAACGCTTTCGCCGGCGGATTACGCTCGTCTGGTATCGCAGCAGCTGTCTGCTGCCAACTGCTGATTCAGTTATGGGTTTTGGTTTTGGCAGAACCGACGGGTTGTTCTGACGCGCCCAGCAGTGAGGCCATGGTTGACTCAATCCACTCCTGTGCCGCCTGGTTTACGGCTCGTGCTTTAGCGCCGTCTGTTGCGATCGGCGGTCCTACGCATACCCGGATGACCCCGGGCTTTTTCAGGAAACTGCGCCGGCCCCAGTACAGCCCCGCATCGTGAGCTATGGGTACGACCGGTACCCCGGCCTTGACCGCCAGCATGGCCCCACCGGGGTGGTAGGCGCCTTGTTCGCCCGGTGCCATGCGGGTGCCTTCCGGGAAGATTACCACCCAGCGCCCTTGCGCTATCTTTTCGCAGCCTTGGCGTAACAGGCGCTCGAGCGCACGCACTGGAGTGTCGCGATTGATCGCGATCGGACTGGTGGCAGCGAGGCCCCAGCCAAAGAACGGCAGCCACAACGCTTCCCGTTTGAGTGCCCAGGTCTGCGGGGGGAAGATCACTTGGAACACAATAGTCTCCCAGGCAGACTGGTGTTTTGAAAGAATGACCCCAGGTTTCGATGGCAAGTGCTCCAGACCTTTTACTTCATGACGAAGCCCACAGGTCAGAGCTAGCCACCAACGGATGAAGTGGGCCCACAAGCCAATGATACGCATACGAGTTACCACGGGCACAGGCCATACCAGCAGGGCCACCGGGCAGAACAGCACAGCAGAGATCGCCATGCCGGCGAAGAACAGGGTGGAGCGGACCCAGATCATGCGTCCTGAGGAACTGGCAGCTTAACCAGCTTTGTTTGCCTCGTGGCAGGCCTGGATCGCGGGGTTAACCGCGCCGGACAGCAGATCATCGGTAAAGGCGGCGAGATCATCGTAGACCGGAACCTCACCCAGTGTCCCTGACGCCTGTGCTTCGTTCAACGCCTGCACTGCTCGCAGTCCTTTGCCGCTGCGCACCAGTACCGGCAAAGCGCCTACTGCCGCAGCACTTTGCAGGTCTCTTAGAGAATCACCCACCAGGGGCACCCCAGCGAGCGGTGCGTTCAGTCGTTCGCTGATTTCGTAAAGCAGTCCCGGTTGGGGCTTGCGACAGGCGCATTGATCATCTGGTCCATGCGGGCAGAAAAAGATAGCATCGATCCGCCCACCGTGCTCACGGAGGCTGTTAGTCATCTTTTGGTGAATACGGTTCAGTGTTTCCATGGTGTACAGGCCCCGGGCAATGCCTGACTGGTTGGTGGCAACTACCACCCGGTAATGAGCCCGGGAGAGCCGGGCCAGCGCCTCCAGGCTGCCCGGGATCGCGACCCACTCAGCGACCGACTTAATATAGGCATCTGAATCAAAATTGATCACCCCGTCGCGATCGACGATTACCAGACCTGATTTCATCTAGTCGTCCTGAAAATTCGACACCCGAATGCGCCCATCGACGATACGACTTTTGCGTTGAGCCAGTTTAACCATCTTGATCCAGAACGCCTCATCCAGTTTGAAGTCAGCGGCAATGGCGGTACCAATAAGCAGGATCAGCAAGTCGGCGCATTCTTCAGCCAGGGCGTCGGTGGTCTTGCCCTTGGTAACACAGGCTGAGATCTCGCCAAGTTCTTCTGCCATCAG
>MPLX02376688.1_pt1 | contig 45867 bp, 22 predicted proteins | sample 1617341 | NCBI WGS metagenome assembly MPLX02 (sample SAMN05944804, study PRJNA350692) | marine metagenome | biome: marine; feature: ODZ; material: water; isolation source: 120 m water sample filtered on 0.2 um supor filter | place: Pacific Ocean | collected 2012-04-08 | depth 120m m | reverse complement strand
GCATCAATCGGGTCTGCTCCGGTAATGGCGAAGGTATTGAGTCCAGCAACGGTCGGGGTCAGCTGTGGGCCGATCCAAGCGATCTCGTTCGCGGAATTGACGAGGAGAGGGATGAAGTGGTTGGTTCCGACCCTTTGTGCTTGGATCGAGACCGACGTAGCTTGGAGCTGACCGCCGCCCTCGGTGGTGGAGTCGATGACCGCGCTTTCGAGCACGCTGATTCCGGACCAGCCGTCGGCACCTCCGGTGCCGTCAGCGACGGCGACGCCATCGCCGATAACGGTGGCTGCATTTGTGATGCCGAGTCCGGCTACGGCTAGAATGGTGGTTGCTACTTTTGTCTTCATCGCTTGGGTTTGTCTGTGCGAACAGGATAGAGAATTGTGCTGATCAGAAAAACTTTTAGAGTGGCCCCGATGACGCGACAAGTAGAAAATGTCCATAATTCGCTGATTGTGAAAGAGATTTGGATTAAGCCGATATTTGGGATGGCCTTACTTTCGCTTGCCCTGTCGTGTAGTCTGACCAGTTGTGGCAAGAAGACCACCGATGAAGATCTCAACATATTGCCCATCAATGACTTAAACCAGAGATCGGAGTCAGCCGAGGGGATAGCCCTGTTCACCGATCTCCCTGTTGAGCACACAGGTGTGGGATTCATCAATCCTCTCGATACCTCGCATCCCTTGAAGCGCCTTTACGCATTGGGATACGCCGTGGGCGGGGTGGCGATCGGAGATTTGAACGGCGATAAGCTGCCGGATCTCTTCTTCACGAGTGGTCCCCGGGAGAACGCTCTCTACCTGCAGAAGAAAGGCGGCAAGCTGAAATTTGAAGAGTTTGCGGAGGCGGGGGTCGCTGGGGGCGATCGCTGGGGGACGGGCGCCGCGATGGTCGACATCGATAACGACGGCGACCTGGATCTCTATGTCTGCAACTACGAGGCACCCAACCAGCTTTTCCTCAATGACGGGAAGGCGCGCTTCACGGAACGGGCTCAGGAATTTGGCCTCGACGCGGTGAGTTCGTGCCTCATGCCAACCTTCGCCGATGTCGATAACGACGGGGACCTCGATCTCTTCGTGCTGACGAACCAGTTCGTGCGCGGGGGGGGGCAACCCGCTGACGGTGTCATCTACCAGGGGGGTGCCCCCAAGGTGAAACCGGAATACCGGAAATACTTTGACACCCGCTTCGTGGGCACTTTCGAACGAGGAGGACAAGAGTTCCGAAGGGATGAAGTGTATCCGGTTGGGCAAAAGAATATCTTCTTCCTGAACAAAGGTGTCAGCGGCGAGGACAGCCAATTCGTCTTCGAGGATCTCAGCGACCGCTGTGGCGATCTCTGTGCCAGCCCCGGGAAAGGACTCTCGGCGACCTGGTGGGATTTCAATGCCGATGGATTGCTGGATCTCTACGTGGGCAACGATTTTGAAGACCCGGATCATCTCTATTTGAACCAGGGGATCGGAAAATCGGGCACGCCGATGTTCAAAGACGTGATCAAGGAGAGCGTTCCCCACACGACCTGGTACTCGATGGGCGCCGATGTGGCGGACCTGAACAACGACGGATTGCTTGATTTCTTCTCGGTCGATATGGCGGCCACGACGCACATCAAACAGAAGGTGAGCATGGGAGACATGGGGAGCAAGGGATGGTTCATGTCGACCTCGGAACCCAGGCAACTGATGCGCAACGCTCTCCTGATCAACACCGGAACAGGCAGGTTCCAGGACGCCGCGTTTATGGCGGGGTTGGCGAATTCAGATTGGAGTTGGGCGCCGAAGCTCGCGGATTTTGACAATGACGGAATGGTTGACGTGTTTATCAGTAACGGGATGTCGCGGCCCTTCACGGCGTCCGATATCATCAAGAACCGCCCCCTCTCCGAATTGCGGGTCGGTAACACGGATTGGGATCTTTTTGAAAAGTACCCCCCGCAAAAGGAGAAGAACGTTGCCTTCGTCAACCGGGGAGACCTGTCCTTCGAAGAAACCGGGGCAGCCTGGGGACTCGATCACGAGGGCATGACCTATGCCGCGGCCTATGGCGATCTCGATCGCGACGGTGATCTCGACCTGGTCACGGCGAATCTGGATGAACCGGTGGGAATCTACCGGAATGATTCGGCGGACGGGAATCGGATTCTGGTGGAGTTGGAGGGGACCAGGAGCAATCGATTTGGGATTGGTGCCCTCGTGAGGGTGGAGACCAATGACGGCCGGGAACAGGTCAGACAAATGAATCCGGCGACGGGGTTCCTGTCGAGCAACGATCCAGCTCTCCATTTCGGACTTGGTAGTGCGACCATGATCACAAAGTTGACGGTGAGCTGGCCGAGCGGGAGCGTGCAGGTCGTCGAGGATCTCGAGGCGGGGATAATATACACGATCAAGGAGGAAGGGGCTCAGGATCCAGGAGAAGGCGACGTCCCCCATAGCCCCTCCAAACCGCTGTTCACTTCGTCCGGGGTTCTGGCCCACGCCAAGGTCCAGGAGCGGGAGTTCGATGATTTTTCGAGACAACCGCTCCTGCCGAACAAACTTTCTCAACTCGGTCCCGGAATTGCGGTCGCCGATGTCAATGGAGACGGTCTGGACGATTTCTACCTCGGTGGAGCCTGTGGGTGGCCGGGAGCGCTCTATCTCAATGAAGGAGGCAAGACCTACGGGCCCGACATCGATGCGCCCTTTGATCCGGACGCCATCGCCGAGGACATGGGCGCAGTGTTTTTCGACTGTGACGGCGATGGGGACCAAGACCTTTATGTTGTGAGCGGGGGATACGAGACCAAGGAAGGTGCTTCGCTGCTCAGGGACCGCCTCTATCTCAACGACGGGCAGGGGAACTTCTCCAAGACCCAGGGGCACCTGCCGGACTTGCGCGATAGCGGAGGACCGGTTGCGGCCGCAGACTTCAACCGGGACGGAAGCATCGACCTTTTCGTTGGCGGACGCGTGATTCCCGGACGTTACCCGACGAGTCCGGAGAGCCGGATTCTGCAGAACGATGGATCCGGCAGATTCAGTGACGTCACGGGGGAAGTGGCGCCCCAGCTCGCGGAGTCCGGCATGGCCACCGGGGCGGTTTGGTCGGACGCGGACAACGATGGCTGGCTGGACTTGCTCGTGAGCTACGAATGGGGACCAGTCAGGATCTTCCGGAACCGGTCGGGGGTGTTGGAGGAGGCCACGACCGCCGCCGGACTCGCGTCCCACCTGGGCTGGTGGAGCGGCCTCTCGGCGGGCGATGTGGATAACGATGGAGACATCGATTACGTGGCGAGTAATTTCGGTCTGAATTCGAAATACCACGCCACTGCGGATAAACCGACGCTTCTCTACTATGGTGATTTTGAAGGCGACGGGACCAAGAGACTGATCGAGGCCGAATACGAGGACGGGATCCTCTATCCGATTCGTGGGAAGAGTTGTTCCACCCGTGCCGTTCCTCATCTGGCAAAGAAGTTCGAGACCTTCAAGGCCTTTGCCGTCGCCGAACTGAAGGAAATCTATCGGCCGGAGTGCTTTAGTGATTCCCTCAAGTTCACCGCAACCACTCTGGAGACCGGAATCTTCATCAACGATGGGAGCGCCCGATTCGAGTTTCACTCACTTTCCCGCATCGCCCAGACTGCACCTGCGTTCGGCTCGGCCCTGATCGATTGCGATGGGGATGGGAACCTCGACCTCTATCTGGTCCAGAATCATTATACGCCGCAGCTGGAAACAGGGCGCATGGCGGGTGGTCTCAGCATGTTCCTGCGCGGAAGGGGCGATGGGACCTTTGAGCCCGTTTCACCCCGCCAGAGCGGCCTGGTTGTCCCGGGCGACGCCAAGGGCTTGGCTTGTGCCGATCTCAATGCGGATGGGCGCCCGGATTTTGTGATCGGGATCAACGATGTCGGGGTGCGGGTGTTTCTTAATCAGAGCGACCGTAAACTCGTGGCAGCATCGACGGATGGAGTGATCCTGCAGCCCGGGACCAGAGTGGAAGCGACGTTGGAAGATGGACGAAAAGTGGTTCGGGAAGTTCAGGTGGGATCGGGATATCTCTCGCAATCCAGTCCACGAGCTTCGGTTCTCCTGCCGGCAGGGACACAGTCGCAGTCGATCAAGATTACGCCTCCCGGGAAGAGCACCGGCATTGCTCCCTGAGCTGACGAGGGGGAAGGCCGGGGGGATCCCCGGTCAGGAGTGATCCGCCCAGCCCGCCCTGGCACCGCTCCCGCCCGGGGCTCTGTGTCATGGAGCGGAAGGGTGCTCCTTCTTTGCAGGCACCCGTCCTCCCGGCTATTCGACCACCTCGATATCGTCAATGGCCAGTCCACTGAAGTTATCCGCGCTGCCGTCGCTCACGAAATTCCACTCGATGATCACATTCTCGTCGAGGGCCTCCGAAACGACCGGGATGCTGAGGCTCGCGTAGTCGACATCGAATTCCGTCATGTCGAGGGCCCTTCGGGCGGAGCCTCGATGGGCGTTATGAAGGGAGCAATGCCCGACCATCCATCGGGCGTGCCGACGGTGTCGATCGGATCCTTTCCATGGATGACGAGGGCGGCGGGGGCAACACCCGAGCAGACGAAAAGCAGGAGCAGGGTGACGAATGCGGATGAAAGGAGCTGGTTGGGTTTCATGATAGAGGGGGGGGTGCGCGAAGAGACCCAGACGGCGGAAGTGGAGATCTCTATTTATGCATCCTGTCAACTTCGTTCTACAGGGTCAACCTGGAAGCCGGACTCATCAGCACAGCAATTCTGATCTCATGGATCTGCCGATCATTGGCATGGCTGCAGTTTCCCGAAGGGGGGGGTCAGAGGGCTTCCCGCAGGTGGAATTCGCTCTTCCCTTCGATCACTTCAATGGTGGTGCTCACTTCAAGACCGGAGAATTTCTGCTCCGTATCCGAGCACGGCCAGGACACACGCAATTCCACCGGCTTTGCAGAAGCGGGAATTCCGAAGTGCAGTGAGTTGTGGGGCGAACCACCAAAGCTGCTTAGCGAGCCCGCACCGCGATGGAGCGTCTGCCGTTGCCCGCCGGGGAACTCGATGGTCAGTGCAGCCCGAACCCCGAACCCCGACCGATTGCTCTTCGTTCCCCGGCACCTCACGTCGAGGAAACCATTCCGGGTTCCGGGGTTCAGGAAAAGCGCGTTGTGGAATCTGTCGCCCGGAAAGAACCCGCCGAGCTGGTGGTAAAGATCGAGATCGCCATCGCGATCGAAATCGGCAAAGGCGACCCCGTGTCCTTTTTGCAGATGTCCCAGGCGCGCGGCATAGGTCACGTTTTCGAATCCTTGGCCGGCGAGGTTTTTCAGGAGGACATTGGGTGTCAGGGTTTCAAAGTTGGAGTCACCGGTGGCAAGGTAGATGTCGGGCCAGCCGTCGTTGTCGAAATCTCCGAAATTCGCGCCCATGGGAAGATAGGGATGATCCAGACCGGCCTCCCTGGCGATGTCGGTGAAGGTGCCGTCGCCATTGTTGCGATAGAGGTGGGGAACCCGGGCACCATGAGGTTCTCCGCGCGCATCGCGCATGAAGTGCTGCAGTTGGGCCCTGTAGGCGCCGACAAAGAGATCGAGCCAGCCGTCGTTGTTGAAGTCGAAGAACCAGGGCGCGAAATCAAATCCCCCGGATCCGGCGATGCCGAGGTCGACAGCGACGTCGGTAAAGCTGCCGTCGGCATTGTTCCGGTAGAGCCGGTTTTTCCCGACATTGGACACGAAGATATCGAGATCCCTGTCGTTGTCGTAATCGCCCATGGTGACGCCCTTGCAAAACCGGTTGTTCTGGACTCCTGCCGTGGAGGCGATGTCGGTAAAAGTCCCGTCGCCATTGTTCTGAAACAACTGGGAGGGAAAGTCGCCCACCGTGTCGTGGCCGCGGATTTCCTTCTCCGATTCATTGGCGACGAAGAGATCCAGGTCTCCGTCGTTGTCCAGGTCTCCCCAGGCCGCGGTCTGGGTGGGATAAGCCGGAGCGGCCAGCCCGGCTGCGGCGGTCACGTCGGTGAACCTGACATGCCCTTCCCCGGGAATGGAGTCATTGCGGAGCAGGGAGTTTCGCACCGTTCCCTGAGTCCCCAGCCACGCGCCCCGGAGAACGAGAACGTCCGCGTCGCCATCGTTATCGTAGTCGGCGGCAACACAATTGAATCCTCCAAGTTGCTGAAGCACTCCCGATTCGTCGCTGGCGTCCCGGAAGCGCATCGCTTCTTCGCTCAAATAGAGGCGCAACGATCCGCGCGGATCGGAAGTGGAGGTCAGGATATCGAACCACCCGTCGTTGTTGAAATCCTCGACTACCACTCCGCCACAAAGGTCGAAGGTGTCGACTCCCAACGTGGGGGCAACATCGACAAATGGGTCGATGCCACTTCCCGCTTCGCCCGGTTCGAAATGCTCCGGTGGAATCCGGAATGGTTCCGGGACCGCATCGGGGTAATTCCCGGTTGCCATGGCCGTCAGATTCAAAAGCCACTGCACCATTTCATCCTCCGGAGCCGATTCCAGGATCTCGCGCAAATCGGCGGTGGCGGCTCTGGCTGGCGCGGCCACTTCGTGCAACCCTCCGCCCGCCAGCGGAAAGATGCAGCACTGGGCATTGTGGCGCTGCACACAGTTCTCGGTCTCGGCCTCACGCAGGGAAATCATGGCGCGGGCCTTTCGCAATTGGATCTTCTCCTGGGGCGAGAGCGCTTCCTCGTGTTGGAATGCCGCATCGATGGCACGGCGCGCCGCTTTACCCTCCCCGAGTCGCAGGTGATGAAAAGCCAGCTGGGCGAGCGCCTTGCTCCGTTGCGCCGGAGCGAGGCTCGCCTGTTGAAGGGCAAGATTCAGCTCCGTAATCTGCTGGCGGCCAAAGTAGCGGTTCTTCGAGTCCTCGAGAGCTTGCGCGTGACGCAGAAACTCCTCTTCGAGGCCGGAGGACTCCGGCTCTGCAATCTCGGCCGCAGGCTTTTCCTCCCGCGAGCATCCGGAGAAAAGAGCCAGGATCACCGCGAGACCCAACGTGAAGGCTACTCGCAATCTCAACTGCATGGGTCCTCACTTTATTTCCGGACGGAACCCGCTGTATAGTGCAATCAGCGGAATGTCGGAGTATTGGCTAGGATTCGAATTCGAGAATCGGTATTTCTGCCAACGAATGAAGATCCGGAGGACGATGCCCTGGTTGCTCACCGGACTGGTTTTATTGGCGATGCTCCTTTATTCTACCGGTTGCAAGCGCTCCCGGAAGGAAGAACAACTCGAGGCAACTTCGCCGCTGGCGATCGGATCAGTTCCCCTGACCAGGCGAGAGCAGGAGACCGCGCGCCTCCTCGATCCGAAAGAAACCGGCTGGGACACGGAGGTCTTCGCCGAGCAGGCCGGGCCACAGCTCGATCTTCTCGCGGCGCTGATCTCAGGAGAATCCGAGGCGTGGCACACCCTTCACGACCTCGTGGCCGAGGATATCCGGGCAGGATTACTTCGTGCCGACGAGGGAGAGACCGTCATTGAGACCACCAACCTGCGTGTGATGCGTGCGGGCGACGCGGTGAGTGGGCAGGATGTCTTCCAGGACGGCCTGGCGAGCTTCGAGGAGGAGCTGAAGGGCCTGCGTGAGGATCTGCACCACAGGCCGGAGAATCGCGTCTACGTCTCCTTGAAACTAGTTGGCACAAATATTCTGGAAGACGGGACGGTGCGTACGACCATTCTCTTCAATGCCAAGATGCGATCGCCGTCGAGCCGCGGCCAGGTGCGCGCTCGCTGGAGCTGCGACTGGCTGTGGCCGGAGGTCTCCGCTCCACCGCTCATCCAGAGTATCCGGGCACGCGGATTCGAGTCGGTTCACAGCGAGCGTGCCGAGCCATGGTTCTCGGACTGCACGCAGGCAGCCTTCGGGAAGAATGCCTCCTTTGCGAACGAGTTGGGCTTCGGCATGCACCATTGGCTCCAACGCGTTGGCCGGGTCAATGGAATGCTTTACTTTCAGCGGCACGGAATTGCAGTGGGCGATGCCAATGGGGACGGCCTGGATGACGTTTACGTCTGCCAGCCGGCGGGGTTGCCTAACAAGTTGTTCCTTCATCAACCGGACGGCACAGCGCAGGATGCCTCCGCGGAGTTCGGGGTTGATTGGCTCGACAATACGGCGAGCGCGCTCTTTGTCGATCTGGACAACGACGGGGATCAGGATCTTGTCCTGGCCACCTTCGAAGGAACCCGGGTGCTGGAGAATAACACCGGAAAGGGATTTCGTCCCGTGGCGAGGCTCGCTTCGGCGGACTACGATCTGCATGCCCTATCCGCCGCGGACTACGATGGCGACGGGGATCTCGATCTTTATGTCACAGTGGATTTCTCCCTGAGTCCGAAGCGCCCCTTTCTCTATCACGATGCCAACGACGGCGGACGCAATCAGCTCTTCCGCAATGACGGCGCGTGGAAATTTGTCGAGGCGACCGAGCAGGCGGGACTTGAGGTGAACAATGCGCGGCACAGCCTGGCCGCGGCCTGGGAGGACTACGACAACGATGGAGACCAGGATCTCTACATCGCAAACGACTACGGAAAGAACTGTCTCTACCGGAATGACGGTGGCAGGTTTTCCCAGGTCGCGGAAAGAGCCGGGGCGGTCGATTACGGATCCGGCATGTCGGTGAGTTGGGCCGACTACGACCGGGACGGATGGATGGATCTCTACGTGGGCAACATGTTCTCGTCCGCCGGCAGTCGCATCACGAGCCAGGAGAACTTTCTGCCGCAGAGCAAGCATCCGGTGCGAGCGCTCTATCGCCGCTTTGTCCGCGGCAACAGCTGTTTTCGGAACGGGGGAGACGGCACCTTTTCCGAAACGAGCGATCGGAGCGGGGCCACGACGGCGGGCTGGGCATGGAGTTCCGTTTTCACCGACCTCGATAACGATGGCTGGGAAGATCTCTTTGTCGCCAACGGTTATATCACGACCCCGGACACCGGCGATTTGTGAAGTTTTTTCTGGCGACAGGTCGGGTCGTCAGAAGGGGAAGTCTCGCTGGGAGGAGGTCTCAGTAGCGCAGCGGAGTCGTTTCTCGATGTGGTCAAGCAGGGCCGCAGTTTCAGTGCCCGCGAAAGGCACCATTGTTTTCTCAATCTGCGGAATGGATCGTTTTGCGATATCTCGGCGATTTCCGGGCTGGATCTACCCGACGACGGCCGCGGCGTTGCGCGGGCCGACTGGGATAGGGACGGCGATCTAGATTTCTTTGTTTCCAACCGCTCGGCGCCACGGCTGCGGTTTTTCCGAAATGACCTCCCAGGAAGGAACGGCTTCATCACCATCCGGCTCGAGGGAACGGTCGGCAATCGCGATGCGATCGGAGCCCGGGTCAACGTCCACCTGGGCGGTGAGGAGGATGTTCCCCTCGCCAAAACCCTTCGCGCCGGAGACGGATTCCTTTCCCAATCGTCCAAGTGGCTTCACTTCGGGCTGGGCGATCACACCGGCCCGGTGACGGTGGAAGTGCGCTGGCCGAACGGATCCATGGAGAGCTTTCCAGGTCTTGGCGGTAACGCGTTCTATCGGCTCCGGGAGAGAAGTGGGCGTGCCGAAGTCGTCCAGGTCGGGCGGGCCACACGCCCGAAACCTCTCCCGGCCGATCCGGTCGTCCTGCCCGCTTCCTCCGGCTCTGCCAGGACTGTTTGTCTGAGCCGGATTCCACTGCCCGCGATCGATTCCCTGCCGCTCGACACTGGCAAGCCGCTGCTCGTGACCCTATGGGCGAGCTGGTGTGCGCCCTGTGTAACCGAACTGAAGGAATTCGCAGAGAGGGAGGCCGAACTGCGCGCCACAGGTTGTGACGTGATCGCCATTTCGGTCGATCCCATCACTCCAAACGGGGACGAAGCGGCCGCCAAGCGCATCCTGCGCAAACTCGACTTCCCGTTTCAAAGCGGTTTCGCCAGCGAGGCAACCATTGAAAAACTGCAGATGGTTCACGACCTCCAGTTCGATATTTTCACCGAACTCCCTCTGCCCGCGAGTTTCCTGCTCGATCAGGACGGGAACCTGGCGGTGTTTTACCGGGGCCGGCTTGAGGGTGCGACCCTCCTCCGCGATCTCGGAGAACTGGGCGCCGACGATGCCACGCGCCGAAATTCCGCTGAAACATTCGACGGGCAGTGGTTTGCCCCGCCGCGCCGCCTGCACTTTTTTCCGATCGGGTTGAAATTGCTCCAACGTGGCTATGATCGGGAAGGGATCGCCTACTACGAGCGTCACAAGGCCTCCTTTTCCGGACATCCGCAGTTCCAGAGGATGCTCGTTTTCCTGGGAGATGCCGTCAACCGCCTGGGCGACGGGAAGCGCGCTTTGATTGCTTACGAGGAGGCCATTGGCCGCTCGGCCGGCAAGGACAGCGCAGCCCTGCGGGGCGCGGCCTGGGTTCTGGCAACCGATCCGAACTCGTCTCTTCGCGACGGCCCCCGCGCAGTGGCCTATGCAGAGTCCGCCAGAAAACAGACGGGTGGAAAGGACGCTGCCGTCCTGGATGTCCTCGCCGCTGCATACGCCGAAAGCGGAGATTTTTCTGCGGCAATCTCGAACGTAGAGGCCGCACTCACGCTGCTGAGAGACAGAGGCGAAGCGCCTCTGGTGAAAAGTGTCAGGGCTCGCCGCAATCTCTATCTGGAGAAAAGGGCATTTCGCCGAAGCCCTGACGAGGGGATCCTCGAATGAGGCCGGGGCGATTTTCATGTCTCATGGATCGAGTGATCAGCTCCGTGCTTTACAGGGCGCGGACGATTCCTCAGCGTGGCGATTGAACCAACCCGTTTCGCCTGTCATGAATCTGATTACCCGCCGCTCTGCCGCCGCCCTGCTCCCGCTTTCTCTCCTCGCCGCCCTGGGCGTGGCAGTGAGTGCACCCGATGCCTCGAAAACCGTTGCCAATGACAACAAGGAGGAGGGTGCGGCGCTCAAGGCGCTGCTGATCACCGGGGGATGCTGCCACGACTACAATCAGCAGAAGGTCATCATTCCCGGGGGCATCAGTCAGCGTGCCAAGGTGGACTGGACCATCGTCCACGAGGGCGGGACGTCCCGGGATCACAAGGTCAGCATCTATTCCAAGGAGGACTGGACCAGTGGATACGATGTGATCGTGCACAACGAGTGCTTCGGTGGGGTGAAGGACGACGCCTTTGTCGAGGCCCTTGCCAAGGCGCATGAGACCACTCCGGCAGTGGTGCTGCATTGCTCCATGCACAGTTACCGTGCGGCTCCCGAGGGGGCGGATGAGTGGCGCAGGTTCCTCGGGGTGACCTCGCGCAATCATGGGCGTCACGCCCCCATCAAGATGAAAAACCTCAAGCCCGGTCATCCGGTCATGAAGGGCTTTCCCGCGGAGTGGACCACGCCCAAGGGCGAACTCTACCGGATTGAAAAGGTCTGGGAGACCGCCACCCCGCTGGTGGAGGGAACCTCCGGCCCCAAGGAGAATCACATCTGTGTCTGGGTCAACGAATACGGGAAGAAGAAGAGCCGCGTATTCGGGACCACCATCGGCCACCACAATGAGACCATGCTGGAACCCACCTACCTTGACCTCGTGACGCGCGGGTTGCTGTGGGCCACGGGGAAGCTGGGTGATGATGGCAAACCGCTCCCTGGTTACGGGGTGAAGAACTGAACCGGACAGGGACGAAAGAGACGCTCTCCGCAGGCTGGAATTGGAGGTCTGACGAGAGAGGGGTCGACAGAGGAAGGAGAGTCTGGTTTGTTGCGGAACTGCTGAAGGGTGTCGCCGTCCCTTGGCGGTTGAAGCGAACGCCGTATAGTAGCCCCCACAAATACCATGAGAATGACGCCCCTTTTCCCGCTGACTGGCTTCGCGCTGGGCGTGAGCCTGCTTGCCGCCCAGGAGGAAAGGCCCGGGGGAGAGCCTCCGCTTCCGGATCCCGTTCCGGTTCAGGTCGAGGTGGAAGTGCAGGGAGAGGGTCAGATCGAGGTTGAGGTGCAGGTGCAGGGGGAGGGTCAGATTGAGATCGAGGTGGAAGTGCAGGGCGGTGATCAGATTGAGGGAAAGCCTGGACTGAAGATTGAAATTCCCGCCCCGCCGGCGGGTGGTCCCAAGGCACCCGGGTTCCTCGGGGTGAGTGCTGGAGAGCTGCCGGCCGCCCTCGCTGACCAGCTCAAGCTGGATCATGGTGTGCGCCTGACTGAAGTGAATGCCGACAGCCCGGCGGGCAAGGCCGGCCTTGAGGTCGACGACATCATCCTCGGGGTGAACGACAGGCAGGTGGAGAACATGCTGCAATTGCGCGACGCGATCACGGCTCACAAGCAGGGCGACGAAGTCACTCTCAAGCTGATCCAGAAAGGCAGGCAGGTGGAGAAGAAGGTCACCCTTGCGGCTCGTCCTGCTCTTCCGCAGATCGTGCTGCCTCCGGGGGTCTTTCAGGGTGGGGGCATCCAGATCGTTCCCAACGGGATCCAGCGATTACAGCGTTTCGGCCTTGGGGAAGACGGCTTCAGGATGCGTGACAATGATGGCTCGGTGGAAGTGACCGGAGAGGTTGAAGACCGCGAAGTCACGGTCTGGGACCTGTCCAACAAGATTATCTACGAGGGTCCCTGGGTCACCCCCCAGGACAAGGCCGCGCCTCCCGAGGAGATGCGCCGGCGCATCGAGCGGGTGGAAAAGACGTTCGCTCTCCGCCTTCAGCGTCAGCCCTTTGCCCTCCCGCAGCGGGCACCCAATCCGGCCCCGCGACCCCGGGTCCGTCCCAAGGTTGAAGAGGATCCCAGGCCCGGGGGGAAGGACGGGGAACCTGAGGAGTAGACATTGCGGACAAGGTTTACTGTGTCCGAATTAGTTTTTCAGGGGCAGCCAGGGTTCCGGGGATCCGCCGGAGAAACTGAAGGGCAGGAGGAGACCCTGTAATCACCCAAAGAGGTGGCGGGAAGTGCAAGATTGGCAAGCGGTCTGGCATTGGATAGACCAATCGCAAGGGCCACCTGACAAAACGGAGTTCTCATGCGTTACGCCATCTTCTCAGACGTTCACGCCAACCGGCAGGCGTGGGAGGCCGTGCGGGAGGATATTATCAAACAGGAGGCCGACACCCTTGTGTGCCTCGGGGACGTGGTGGGCTATGGCCCCAGGCCTCTCGAAGTGCTGGCCGCGGTTCGTGCGGCCACGGCCAACTTTGTCCTGGGGAATCACGACGCCGCTGCCTGCGGGCGACTCGATCCGTCCATTTTCAACGAGCGGGCGCGCATCGTGATCGAGTGGACCCGCGAGCAACTCGATGAGGACGCCCTGCAGTTTCTCATGCAGGTGCCGCTCCAGATGGACGGCCAGGATTTGTGTTTCGTGCATGCCGAAATCGTGGAACCGGGTGAGTTCGGATACGTCGAAGGGATCGCCGCGGCTGAAGTGAACCTGAAGGCAATGACGGGCTCACTTGGGTTCATCGGGCACACCCACCTGCCTCTCGCTTACACCATGCCAGTGCGGGGTGGTCCGGTGAAGCAACTGCCCCCACACGATTTTCCAGTGGAGCGCGGACAGCGATATATCATCAACGTGGGCTCGGTGGGGGAACCCCGGACCACCGATGTGCGGGCCAGCTATGTCATCTACGATGATGTGGCACGCACGGTTTCCTACCGCAAGGTGGCCTTCGATGTGGAGGCCTACAAGGCGGACCTGGCCGGGAGCGGGCTCGATATTCTGCCTTATTTCGTGCAGGTGGTTGATGCTGGCAAGGTGGCGGGTGCGCCTCAACCTGCGGCCGCACCCCAGTTGGCTCTGGCCCAGCTTCCCAAGGTGACCGAGGGGGTGGCCGGTGGTCACGGTCGTCTGGTGGTGGGAAGGCCCACCCCGGGAGCCCGTGCGCCCGGGGTGGCCCCGATGACGGTCTCGCGTTCACGCTCCAATGCCCCCTGGGTGATCGGAATCGCAGCCCTGATGACTATCCTGCTTGCCGTCATTGCGATCGCGGTGATGCAGGGGGGCCTTGACGAGATCGTCTCATCCGGAGAAGAGAGGACGATCGAGAACGAGGAGGGGCGCGGCGGAGAAGTTGATCGGGCCGAGACCGGGGGACCGATTCGCGACCTGGTGGTTCGGCGATTCGGGAAAAATTTCCAGAACCTGGCTGAACTGCGTGCCGCAGGGGGCGAAGAGCATGCCGAGGAAAAGGTTGGCGACGGCATGCTCAACCTCGTGCATGGAGGAAAGGAAGCCTGCGGACTGGTATGGGAGGGCTCCCTGCGGGTTCCGGAGAAGGGTCTCTATCAGTTCACGCTCCAGGCCTCCTCCGGTGCGGCCCTTGTGATCTACGAAGAGGAACAGGTGGTCTCCGAGTCCGGATCGCTCGCCTCGGCACACGTCCTCCTGCGCCGCGGGCATGCGCCTGTCCGGGTGGAGTACTTCCAGCGGGAGGAAGAGTCCGGGCCTGTGCTGAGCCTGCACTGGTCCGGCCCCGGGCTGGATGGAAATCCCTCGCTGGTGCGGAGGGGTGCCAGCAAGGGCGTGGCGATTGCCAGGAACGATCCGGCACCAGACCCGGTTGAGCCTGTGCCCGCTCCCGGCGAGCCTGAGCCCGCCCCGGAACCGGTGGTGGTGCGGGAAGCGCCGGAGAAGATTTCACAGGAACTGTTTGCTTACTGGTCCTTCAACCGGCGGGAGCCCAAGGCGGAGTCACGATTCACCAGGACCGATAATAAAGTTAAGGAGAAGCTCATCATGAAAGGCCAGCCCCTGCGCTACTACCGGCCGGGCGCTGATCCCGGGAGTCGCGACTGGATCAAGCCCGGGTTCGATGATTCGGCCGATTGGCTCGATGGGAAGAATGGCGTTGGCTACGAGGATGAACCAGGCGATTTCAAGGACCTCCTTCTCACCCGGATCAAAACAGACAGGGGGAAGCATCCGCACAGTCTCTACCTGCGGATCCCGTTCGAGGTGAAGGACCCGGACGACTACCAGGGACTGGCACTCTTCATGCAGTACGACGATGGATTCGAGGTCTCCCTGAACGGCTCAATGGTGGGCAGCCGGAACGCGCCCTTTCCTCTATTATGGAACTCCGGGGCCAAGGAGAACAGGAACGACAAGGACGCCGTCCAGGCCGAGCCCGTGCCGCTTGGGATCCGCCGGATCCAGTCGCTGGTCCCGGGCACCAACGTGCTGGCCATCCATGCCCTCAACTCCGGGGGCCGCAGTAAACCCAATGCAACAAATACCGGCTGCACCAGCAGCGACATGCTGATCCTGGCTGAACTTGTTGGCCTGCGGAAAGACGGTGACCTGCCCGAGGAGGATGGACCCGGAAAACCGAACAGGCACGACCGCGTGATCGAGGAAGCCATGATCAAGGGCCAGGTGATCAAGGTAGCGGGAAGGTTTGAAGAGGCCTTCGATTTCCAGGGAGGCAGTCTGGACATCGGAAGCAGGAACGAGTTCGCAATTGCGGATCAGTCCTGCACCATCAGCCTCTGGTTCACCCGCAATCCCGGTTCCGCCGATGACCAGGCCCGCCGGCTCATTTCGGCGGGGGCAGGTTCGGACCAGAAGGCGGGATGGGCAATATGGATCCAGAAGGATGGCAGCGGTCTCACCTTCCGGGTGGGTGATGGGAATGTGGCATCTGACCTTACGGCCAAGAAGGACAGCCTCATGAACGGGGAGTGGCATCACGTGGCGGTTACGGTGGAACGCGAAAGCAGGCAGGTGCACCTCTTCCTCGACGGAGTGCTCGCGGGTGAGTCCCTCAAGGTCGATCTCCTGGCAGGCGGGACCATCGGATCCCATTCGGGACTCTGCATCGGGCGCAACTCCGACGACCAGCAGCACCATCTTGGCAAGATCGACGATGTGGCCCTGTGGCACCGGGCCCTGCTGCCTGAGGAGATAGAAAAGATCTTCCAGTCCGGACAGTCCGGGGAAGCAGCGGGCGATTTATTTGAGGCTGAGCCGGCAGAGTAGCGCGCGGGGACCCCGCCTTACCGGGCCCGGTAGGCCCACAGGTGCCGCACGCCCCGCAGGTAAATCGTATTGCCGTCCAGGGCAGGGGTGACGGAAGCCTCCTCGGGAAGCTGGAACCGGTGGATCAGTTCGAACGTTTCACCGGCCTTGACCACCGAGAGGGTTCCCTCGTCGGAGAGAAGATAGAGGTGTCCGTTGGCAGCCACCGGGGAAGCACTGTACTGGCCGGTGCCCCCGAGCCGGCCGCGATAGCTCAGCCTCCCCTTGTCCGGATCAACCGCCGCCAGGGTGCCGCCGTTGCGGACCATGTAGATCCGGTCCTGGTAGAAGAGCGGGGAGGGAATCTCAGGAACACTGCGATTGAGCTCCCAGGCGATGTGCTCCCGGCCCAGTTCCCCGCTTCCGCCGGGCTTGATGGCCATGAGGATGGGCCGCCCGGGACGGTTGGAGATATGGGAGGAAAGTTCTTCCTCGGTCCAGAGATCGTCGCGGTTCTTGTCCGCCCAGCCGAAGATGCCCTGCTGGCGTTGCCGGCGACGCCCCGGGTCGGAGGGAAGGGGGATGCCCCAACCGGGGTGCCCGAGTGGGAGCTCCGGCCTGAGCGGCCAGGTGAATTGTTCGGTGATCTCGTCGCGGCCGAACTTGCCGTCCTTGTTGCGGTCAAACTTGAGCATGGCCTTCCAGAAGGGCTTGGGGTCTACCTCAGCATCAGAGACGCCCCCGAGTTGAGCCGAGGAGAGGTAGACCTTTCCGTTTCCCTGGACCGGGACCGCGATGGTTTCGCGGGAGAATCCCTTCGCGAACCACTTCTCCCGGCCGTTGGCCGGGTCATAGCTGACCACCCGGCCATGACCGAGGACGACGAGTTCGTCAGCCTCCTGGTGTTTCCAGATGGTCGGGGTAGACCAGCCACTGCGCAGAAAGGGGCGGGCCGTCTCCCACGCGGTTTCACCGGTGGCCCGCTTGAGGGCGACAATTCTCGATTTGCTCAGTTTGCTCTTCGGCAGGTTGGCGTCGTCGTCAATGACCAGGATCAGGAGATTCTTGTAGGCGATGGGGGAGGTGGAAGAGCCATAGAGGCTTCGTGGTGTCGGGAGAGGTTTCTTCCAGACTTCCGTTCCATCATGGCGGTAGGCGAGGAGCCCGTAGGATCCGAAGTAGACGTAGACATTCTCGGCATCAACCAGAGCGGATGGGGAGGCGGGAGTGTTGGCCTTGTGGACCTTCTGGAGGGGAGCCTCGGGAACGGCCCGTCGCCAGAGCTCCCGGCCGTCCCGGCGGTCAATCGCGATGGTAAAGAGGCGTTGCTGTTCGACCGCGGTGAGAAAGAGACGGTCACCGGCGAGAACGGGAGAGGAGAGTCCGGACGGGATGGGGGTCTTCCACATCAGGTTGGCGGGTCCGATCTCCACGGGGGGCTTGGAGTTCTTCGCCACCCCCGAGCCTTCGGGACCACGGAACTGGTTCCAGTTCGTCGCGTCAGCAATAGTCAGGCCCGGGCTCAGGAAGAGTATGAGCACGACAGCGAGGGAAACACGCGTTATCACGACGAAATCTTCCCCTCCATGGGGGGGGAACCAAGCAGATTCTTGGAGTTCCTTCAGGGAAGTCCCTTCAGGATGGGTTTCCCGCTCAGTCCCGGCTGCGGATCCGTTGCTGCGCCTCCTCGGAGAGGCCACTGCCAGTCAGCCACTCCACAGCAGCCTGGTTTTGATGCCGGAAGTAGTGCCGTCCTGTCCTGATCAGGGCTTCTTCGCGGTGTCCCGGATCTGCGATGGCTTCGGCCCAGGAAATCGCGGTGCCCGGATCTTCGTGCATGATGCGGGAAGCGAAGCCCCCCAGTGCCGAGTCCCGCTCCGGGGAGCGGGGCATGTCGTTGAGATAATTCCCGGCGGCCTCGGGATCACGACTGGCCCAGGAGCGGAAGGCGGAACCGAAGCCCTCTGTGCGTCCCTCGCTTGTAGGCAGCGACTCCAGCCATTGGACGGTGGCCTGGGGATCACGGTTGGCCCAGTCACGACTGACCCGATCAACCACCCGCTCTCCTCCTGGTTGTTCATTCAAGCTGGCGGCCCACTCTGCGGCGAACTCCGGATCGTTCTTTACGAACTCACCGGCGAGGTGCTCCCGGGAAAAGGCCCGGAGCCTGTCGTCAGTGATGGCCTCGACCCACGCGGCGGCCTCGGCGGGAGGGCTGCCACGCAGAACCTCGCTGGTAACAACGTGCGTCATGCCCTTGAGAGTATTCTTATCCTGCTCGCCCCGCCCCTGGAGTTGATTGACGAATTCCAGGGCGGTCCCGGGGTTGGCATGAGCGAGGCCGAACAGAGCGCCCCATTTGAGGCTGTTGTGATCCAGGTCCTCCAGTTCCCTGGCGCCCTCGTACCAGGTCATCGCGGCAGTAGGATCGGCGCTGGCCCAGCCCGCAAAGGTGGCCGCCATGTCCCGCTTGTCAGTGTCCTTCCCGTGTAGCACGGCGGTCTCCCCTGCGAGGGCGCCCCAGGCGTAGTGGAACTCGCGGAACTCGGAACTGTTTTCCGGGAGGTGCTCAATTTGAGCACGGATCAGGAGGCCATTCTCGGAAGTCAAACCCTCCAGCAGCCGGGAGAAGGCAAGACGGCGCTCAATAGGGTTGCTGTTTGCCTTGAAGGCTTTTCCGAGAGCCAGGATCTCCGATGCGGTGAGGGCTGTCGCCGTATGGCGCAGGAGGTCTCCCTTTTCCGGACGTGAGAGAGCAGAAGAGTTGCCATGGAGAGGGGTCTGTCCTGCACCTGAGTTTCGATCTCCCCGTAGAGCGGTGCTCTTGGCATCACCTCCGGAGGTGTGGGTGCTGGGCATGTCCCGCCGCCCAGCGATTGCACCGGGAAAGTAGTGGGACCCGAGGACGAAGGCCGCGATGGTCGCGCATGTCCAGGATCCGTGAACCAGAGAGGTCTTTGGCATACTTGATCCTACAACGGCAGGAGGGACTCTTCAATACTGTCATGGGATTAACTGGGAGAGTCTGCCAAATCCTGCTGGATCTGCAGGAAAGGCGTTATCTGATTCTCCGGAGAACAACGAAGAAGCAGGATGCTGTGACCTAACAGCATTAATGTTTGATAACTGAAGAGAGAGGCCTGCAATCGGATGCAGGATAACCTAACAGGATCTAACAGATGACTCGGACGGACCGGGAGCAGCAGGACCTTCCCGGGGGAAAACGATTGCTACGGAGGGGGGAAAGCGGGCCTTTCCTGTGGCTGGCGGGCTTCTCCACCGATTATTCCCAAAGCCTTTCCAGAAGGTTTGGAAGGCAGTGGGATTGTAACTCGTTCATTCTGAGAAGCTGTCACAGGTTTTCCCTATCGTATTCGCAACTTACTCACTTTTAATGGTTTATGCAGTTTTCCAGTTGACCGGTTTTTGCCCCTGTGTTTAGATCATGGCGTTCCCGAAAGGGGACTTGCTCTTTGACAGAACAAGGGCGCGAGCGAGGCGCAAGCCAAGCTCAAGGCGCTCCGGGATAAACCCAGGTGCAAACCTGGACAATGGTCGGGAGGAACTGGCGTTCCCGGCCCCTGGGAAACCAGACTCATCATCTAATGGAGAATCTGATTTCACAGGCCACATATCACCGGCTTCCTCGGAGAGGGTCGTTCCTTTCCGTGTCTAACGACCAGGAAGCCAGGCGGTGAGCGGTCCCGTCCTGCGATGCAAATCAAAGTGGCGCGGAATGGAAAAATCAGCCGCAAGCCGAGTTACGCCTCAGCTGGTCCGTGGTTTCGGGCCTTGAGGCGGACGCAGTCAGTCGACCTACGACTGTCAGTTGCTACTGTGAGCCAGTGTGGTGATCCACTACCCGGCGGTTTTGAACGAACAAAACGCCGTCGTATCCGTCCGGTGTCGCAACCGGGCTGAGAAAAGGGGGGAATGGAACACCGCGGATTGAGCGGTCCGTTGTGAAGGCGTCGGGAGGCCGGCGGGAAGCAGGGGGACGCGATAAGATCCGATCGCTGGGAGGCTCTCCCCAAAAGGAGTGGAGTCGTCCAGGCGAGAAGGGAAAGGCAACTTGAGGGGTAAGAGACAAGACCCGTGGCGCGAGGCCAACGATCCGTGACTTCCAGCTGTTTACAGCCTGTCGCAGATGCCGACCTTGCGGAAGTGGTGAGGGATGCACTCATTCTCAGAAGCATCCTGAGCCGGGTCCGGTGGACGCACGCTTGCAAGGTGTGCAAAGACCGGGCTGAGAAGTCTCACCCGACAAGCTGGTGGTGGTGACACCGTCGGCCGGTTCCGCTGCGGAACCGAAACGGAATGCAATCGTTCATGCAGACCAGCGCAGCGTCGGGAAACTGACAGCCAGCGACACTCGACGGGTGAAGCTGGGCGCCAAATGCCAGTGTTCGGGGAAAGAGAGCGTGGCGAGCTCCCAAGCCCCATCTTTTCACCAGGCTCCGGCCTGACTGGAAGGACCAACCAAAGATCGAATTCGAAGAATTGGCCCGCGGACATTTGTCGGCGGGCCTTTTCACGTACTGAACCAGGCCCTGCGGACCTCCGTCGGAGAGCCTGTTGGGTGTCCTGACTGGATGGACGGGCCCGGGAAATGGCGTTCCGGGCAAAATGACCGGGATGTCCGCTGTTTTGTGCGGCTAAACACCCCGCAGGAGCGTCACCGCGTGGGCGGGTGACCGGAAGACCGTTGTTTTGTGGGGATTCCACTCGCCGCGGGCCGCCAATGTTTCAATGATCCAGTCAGGCTTCGGCGAAAGTTTGAGCACTCTGGCGCCGTTTGATTGTCACCGTTCCCGTGAAGATGATGTCCTCTTTTCTCCCCGTCCTTGCATGTGGTTTTCTCCTTCTTCCGTCTCTCCAGGCCGGGGCGGCTTCCTGGTCTGAGTGGGGTGGTAGTCCGGACAAGAATATGGTCTCCGCTGAAAAGGGCCTGCCGGTCGTTATCTCGGGCGGGGAGGAATTCGAGGACAGGGAGGGCGAGATCAATCCCGCCACCGTCGAGGGCTGCAAGTGGGTGGTGACTCTCGGCACGGAGGCTTACGGGACGCCCACCATCGGCAATGGGCTGGTCCTGGTGGGAACCAATAACGAGAATCCGAGAAATCCGGCCATCGTGGGCGACCGGGGAGTGGTCATGGCATTCCGGGAGCAGGATGGGACCTTCCTCTGGCAATTGACCGTTCCCAAGCTGCCGGGAGGCGATGAGGTGGACTGGGAATACCTCGGGATCTGCTCTTCCACCCTCATCGATGGTGACCGGGGTTATGTCATGACCAATCGTGGCGAGGTGGCCTGCCTGGACCTGAAGGGTCTGGCGGACGGGAACGATGGTTTTCCGGGCGAGGGTCACTACATGGCCGGTCCGGGCAAGGAACCCCGGAAGGTGGGGCCGACTGATGCCGACATCCTGTGGACCTATGACATGATAAAGTCCCTGGGAGTGGTACCGCACAATATCACCAGTAGTTCAGCGGCCCTGGCAGAGGGCAGGATTATTGCGACCACGTCGAACGGCCTCGATGAAGAACACGAACACAACTCGACCCCCGACGCCCCCTGTCTGATTTCCCTCGATGCCGTCACCGGCAAACTCAGGAACGTGGAGCAGGCTGGAATCGCAAAAGCGACCATGCATTGCAACTGGTCGTCGCCCTGTATCGGCAGGCACGGAGGACAATCCGCGGTTTTCTTCGGGGGCGGGGACGGCTTCCTGCACGCCTTTGATCTTGATGGGGAACAAACGGCGAAGGGGCACAGGACGCTCAAGGAGCTTTGGCGGATCGATGCCAACGCACCTGACTACCGGGTCGATGACAAGGGCAAGCCCCGCGAGTATCCCTCCTACAAGGGTCCCAGCGAGATCGTGGGGACGCCCGTTTACCACGAGGGCAAGGTCTACGTCACCATCGGACAGGATCCCGAGAACGGTGACGGGGTGGGCATGTTGAGTTGTGTCGATGCGGAAACCGGGAAGGCGGACTGGACCTACCGGAAGATCAACCGCTCACTCTCCACACCTTCGGTCAAGGACGGCCTGGTCTACGTGGCCGACTTCACCGGGCAGGTGCACTGCGTTGATATCAGGACCGGCAAGCCCGTCTGGGTTCACGATACCCTGAGCCGGATCTGGGGCTCCACCCTGGTGGTTGACGGCAGGATCTATATCGGAACCGAGGATGGGGAGGTGGTCATCCTGAAGGAGGGGCGCAAACTTGAGGAGATCGGGATCGCCGAGTTCTCGGGGCCCATTTATTCCAGCCTGGTGGCTGCCAACGGAACCCTCTACGTCCAGACGCAGGATCATCTCTACGCCTTCGGGAAGTAGAAGAGGCGGGGGCCTTACCGGTTGCGGATCCCGTAGAGGGCCTTCTTGGTGCGTACGATGAGGAGGTCGCCCGAGACGGCCGGCGATCCCATGCACCCGGCTTCCAGTTCGTTGGTGGCAATCACCTTGAATGCCCTGTCGGCTGCAATGACGGTCCCCTTGCCATCCTCGTCGAAGAGGTAGATCCTGCCGTCAGCCAGGATGGGAGAGGCCGAAAAGTTTCCCCCGATGCGCTGCTTCCAGATCTCCTTGCCGCTTTTCGCATCCAGGCAGGCCGCAACCCCGCCGTCGTCGACCATGAAGAGGAGGTCCCCGTGCAGGAGGATGGATGGTTTCTTGGGAGCGGCCTTGTTGTACTTCCACGCGACGTGGCTCCCACTGACGAGGCCCTTTCCGCCGGGTCGCACGGCGATGAGAAGGCCCTTGCTGAAGCCCATGGTGGCGTAGATCAATCCGTGGCCGGTGACCGGACGGCAGGAGGAGGAGTGGGTGCCGATCGTTTCCACCCGCCAGAGTTCCTTGCCGGTCATGGGGTCGTATCCGTAGAGCGCCATTGCCCCGGCGCTCACGAGGAGGTCGTGTCCGCCCGCGGCCTTCAAGATGAGCGGGGTGCCATAGGCCTTGCGCATGTCGCCGTCCCGCTTGGGCTTGCCGTTCGCATCGAGATCACGGTAGTCCACGCTGCGGGGCGTCTTCCAGATGGTCTTTCCGGTCTTCTTGTCCATGGCCACCACGAACTGGTGATCGGCGCCGTCGAAGTTCAGGATGAGGAGACCCTTGTAGAGGATGGGCGACGAGCCGGCCCCGCGGAAATGATCGCAGACGAAGTCGCTGCGCTTCCAGACGACTTCACCATCCGAGGCCTTGAGACAGGCCGTGTAGGGCGATCCAAAGGTGAGATAGACCAGGCCGTCCTCGAGGACCGGGGTGGGAGAGGCGTAGGAATTGAAGGCGTGGCAGAACTGGGGATCCTCCACTTTCCAGAGGAGCTTGTCGTAGAGAACCTTCCCGTTGGACTTGTTGAGGCAGACCACCGACAGTTCCGTTCCCTTGGGATTGGCCTTGGTCACCCAGATGCGATCTCCCCAGACCACCGGGGAGGACCAGGCCTTGCCTTCGACGGGTGTTTTCCAGGCCACGTTCTTCTTCTCGCCCCACTCCGTGGGGAGGCGGCTGGCCTCTGCCTGTCCCTGCTCGCCTGGGCCGCGAAACTGGTCCCAGTTTTCAGCTGCGTGGGATGCCGCATTGATCGAAAGGGAAAAAGAGAGGGTAAGGATTCCGGCTCGGATGGCCATGCCGTGATCCTTGTCTGCCCCCCACTCCCGGTCAAAGGAGAAATATTACGGACCCGCAGGGCCCTTGCGGGTGCGTCCACCCCAACCATGCCGGGGCGAGGTCGTCGGGAGGATCATGGAGCAGGCTTGTCCCGGGAGAGGGAGAGTGCGGTCCCTTCCTGATACAACTTCAACCGTTCCCGGTGTCTGGCCAGTTCGGGTGTCACCCCACGCGACTCCAGGATGTTGATCACGCGAGTCGTGGTGTTTGCCGCCTCGGGGAACTTTCCGGCGGCGGCGTAGGCGGCCGCGAGGGTGCCGAGCAGGGCGGGGTTCTCGGACACCCCCGGGGCCTGCATCATGAAGGTGGCGTGTCCCAGGGCCCGCGGACCGTCCCTTACGTTCGGATCGGATGAGGTGGCCCGCAACCAGGCGAGACTGTTGAGGGCCGGGATCTGCCGCGGGTTGTAGCGCAGACTCAATTGATAGGAAGCAAGCGCCTCGGTTTCCCTGTTTTCCAGGAGGGCCACTTCACCGAGTTGAAAGTGGACCCCGCCCAGTTGCATGTTGCGCTGGTGCTCGGCGGGAATCTTCGGGTCACCCGGCGGGGTGTCGTGCTTCTCAAGGAACTCCAGCAGGGTGGTTCGTGCCTCCGCAAGATAGCCACCCTCCAGGGAGGCCGCCGAAATCGCCATTGGATTGCCGGGGAAGTGCATCTGCGCCCAGGTGCCCGGGAAGGGAACCGCGGCCGCCAGCGCAGCCTCGGGACTCCGGCCCAGTTCCTTCCGGTCGGCAAGGACCTGTGCGACCTTCACCGGTCCCTTGTAGATCGCACTGAGCCAGCCGCCCCGGTCGATGAGAAAGCTGACCGGGACCGGCATGCGGTGATGGCGATAGACGCTGGCAAGGATCGATTCTTCGAGGAGGGCGATGAGTTTCGTATCCGCCATGCCTCCATTTCCCCGGAACCCGAACCTGGCCAGGGCCCGGGCCGCCTGCGCGGGAGTGACCTGGTCGCCGGGGCCGAGGTGATCGACATTGAGAGCAATGATCTCGACGCCTTCCTTTGCGAAGTCCGCCCTGGCCTTCTCGAAGTCCTCCAATTCGGCGGCACAGGGGTTACACCAGGTTGCCCACAGGTTGATCAGGACTGCTTTCCGGTTGGCGAGATCTGTAATGCTTCGGGGCTGTCCGGAAAAATCGCGATAAGTGAGTTCGGGAATCCTGAGCGGTTGCGAGAGGCGGATTCGGGCAACTTCGGTAGGCTCCCCCAGGTCGAGTCCACCCTCCGGCAGGGAGATCTTTTCCCGTTGCTTGACCGGTCTGGCCTGGCCGCTGCCCTGCACCAGCAGCCAGCGGCTTCCGGATTGCAGTCCTGAGAACTCTTCGGTCACTCCACCTGCCCAGCGTACTTCTACCTTTGAGACTTCCCGTTCGTTGCCCCCCAGGCCGAAGTGCAGCCATTTACTGGACTGGCTCATCAGACCGTTCCCCGCATGGAGCGTCTTGATCCGTCGCTGGGGCGAATTGCCGGTGACCAGCTCGACCTGCGAACCGATTCCATCTTGCGGGCAGTTCCTGGAAGGGTCTCCCTGCAGTCGAAAGGCAATCCACCCTGAGCCCTGCGGCGGAATCCTGTTCTGCAGGAACTGAGCACGCGGGGCGGAGCGGTTGGAAAGCCAGAGGTCGAGGTCGCCGTCATGGTCCCAGTCCGTGATCGCCAGCCCACGCCCGTCGGAGGGCAGGCCGAATCCGCTCACGGCCGAGATATCCGCAAAGCGGCCCTGTCCGGTATTGAGGAAGGCACAATGCCGTTCCCGGCCGCTGAAGGAAGCCCCGTCGCGAATGCGCTGGGCCAGTTCGGAGAAGGCGGTGAGGTACTTGCCCTGCTTTTCCGTCTTTGCGGTGGTTTCCGGGGCCTGCGACACGACCTGCCGCCAGTAGAAACTTCACAAGTCCCCGGGATCCTCCTGGGTGATGAAGCCGTTGGCGACGAGGAGATCCTCCCAGCCATTGTTGTCGAGGTCCACGAAGAGGGAACTCCACGCCCAGCGTCCCATGGTCGTCCCGGAGGATATGCTGACGTCCTCGAACCTGCCGCTACCAAGGTTGCGGAAAAGCGAGTTGCCGCGGGCGTGGCGCTGATAGAGTGCACGCGTCGTTGGGTCTCCTCCCGGTTTGAACTGATCCTGGAAGGTGATGCGGTTTCCTGCCGAGGAGAACATGTTTCCCACGTAGAGGTCGACCAGGCCATCGTTGTCAAAATCTCCCCAGCAGGTGGACATTCCCGCCGCCACGTCCCGCACCCCGGCCTCTGCCGCCGCATCGGTGAAGACCGGTCTTCCGGATTCCCGCAGTTGATTCCGGTAGAGATTGTTTCCGCCGAAGTCGTTGGCCACGTAGAGGTCCAGGTCGCCGTCTTCGTCGAAGTCCTCCCAGCTTGCGGAATACGAAAACCTGCTGTTTCCGGGATGGAGGCCCGTTGCTTTGGTCACATTGCGAAAGCGCAGTCCCCCCTCGTTGCGCAGGAGTTCATTGCGTCCACCGTTGGTGGCATCGTGATAGGGAAGGGGGCGGGCCACGAATGAGTGGCGGGTTGCTCCCGAACGCTGCACGTAGCAGCTGGCGAAGAGGTCGAGGTCACCATCCTGGTCGTAGTCGGCCGCGGCCAGAGAGTAGGGAACGGCGGCCGGGAAACTCTTTGCCTCCGCGCTGGAGAAGATCCCGGTGCCGTCATTCTTCATGATCAGGACGCCGGAGAGCAGGGCGATGGCCGCGTCCTGGTCACCGTCGTTGTCGAAGTCCGCAAAGAGCGAGCCGAAGCTGTGGTCAAGAAAACCGAGTCCGGACTCCCGGGAGCGGTCGAGCACCGTGCCGTCTTCCTGCTGGACAAGAAGACGGTTGATGAGTCCGCCGCCATCGCAGAGATAAACATCGTCCAGTCCGTCATTGTTGACATCCGCGGTGGTGAGTCCGTGCCATCCCCCCATTTCGATGCCGAGGAGGGTTTCGATCCGGCCCATCCAGTGATCGATGCTGCGGACGAACTGTTCCCTTTCCCTGAGGGAGGCCAGGACCGGACCCGTGGAGTCGACCAGTCGTCCCGTGCCGTGGCGTTCGCACTCTTCGTAACGCGTCGTGTTCAGCTGAAGCAGGGCGGGCGGGTCGTCCCGTGTCCATTCCGCATTCCACTCCGCATTGATCTGCAGCGTCTCGCCGGCGAGGTGGACGGACAGTTCAGTGGTGGCCGTATTGCCGGAGAGATGCACCCGGACAATCTTGATTTCGGCCAGGGAGGCGGAGGCTCCGGGAAAACTCTCCCGCAGGGCCCGCAGGGCGGCCATCAGATCGCGTTCCGTGCCGGCAGTCTCTTTCGCCCGCCGGATGTGGAAGGCCCCTTCGGGCACCACATCTGTCAGGGGAAATCCGGTCAGTCCCTGCGAGGTGCCCTGTCCGATGACCTCGTTCTCCCCCTTGAGAAAGCGCTTCAGTTCGTCAAGTTGTTGCCCGGCTGCGGCGGAAAAGACCTCCACTTCCCAGTTTGCCAGAGATGGGTCGGGGCGCGGGGCCTTGCTTTGCGGAGGGGGAGCTGGCTCGTTCTGCCCCGGCGCTCTCGAGTGCTCATTCTCCTCCTTCCGGTCGCAGGCGGTGAGGAGGAGTGAGACGGCGAACAGGCCGAAGGGACGGAAAATTAAGCGCATGCAGAGCGTCGAGCTTCCTGCAAGTAGAGGGCGGCGTCAACAGTGAGCCCCGGACCGGCACGTCGTGCCGAACTCCCTGAGTTCGAGGGGTGGTTTTCCCGGGCCCGGGGTCTTGGGGCCATCCCGGTTCCACCGCCGGCCGGAATGGCCGCAGGGGATTTGGCGCTACGGTCCCACCGCCACGGTGATGCGCCCGAATCGCGGGGTGTCGGGGCTGACCGCCGCATTGTCCCGGATGGTGACGGTCTCGGTGCCGTCCCCGTTGTCCACCGGGGTGCCTGTCAGGGTATTGACGGTGGTCCAATCGGACAGATCGCTGGAAACTTCGACGAGGTAGGTGAGATCGAGGGAGTTTTTCTGGCGCCTGAAAGTCATCGCCAGGTAATCGGTTCCGCCGTCGTTCACGATCGATGCGCGGTAACTCTCTGCTGCGTCACTGGTCCGGGGGTTGCGTCCAAATCCGTATTCCAGGACGGTTCCGAGGGTGTCGGAATCCAGATCAAGCGAGTCGCCTGTGACGAGGGGATCGGACATCTCGTTTTCGGTGAAGTGCTGGTACTTCCAGAAAGCGTAGGTCATCGAGGTGCCGGTGGATTCCGTCCCGGGATCCCCGCCTTCCGTGAGGCTGACACCCCAGTTCGCCGGGCGATCGAAATCGGTAACCGGCGTGGTGGCTGGATCGAGCAGGACGAGCGAGTAGCCGTCATCGTCGGTGGGATCGTGCCAGACGTCGTTGTAGGAAAACTCAAGGATGTTCTCCCCCAGGGCGTCAAGGATCTGTAGCTGCTCGCCGTCGTTGTCGAGTTTGCCGGTGTATTCCCCGGCGATATTGAGGCCACCCGGATGACGCAGGCTGAAGGCCGCCAGGTTGGCTACCACCAGGATGTGGTCGCCCGGGTTCAGGATGGTGGCAGCGGGGAAGGTGAAGGAGATGCCCTCCACAAACTGTGCCCCGCTGATGTCGAGCGGCGAGGGGCCGATGTTGGTCAATTCCACAAACTCGAATTCAGACCCGTTGAGGGTCGCGATACTCGCCAGTTCCGCGGCGGTGGGTGCCGCCGGAGCATAGAGGATCTCGCTCACCCGCAGGAAATCCTGCCCGGGAGTGGGGTTTCCGGTGTAGGCAACGCTGTCGATCAGGTTGCCGGCATCGTCAGTGAGGGTGATGGTTTCTCCGCGGGCTGAGAGTTGTCCGTCATAGCCGCTGATCAGGTAGCGTTTCTCGTTGGCCTTCGGACTGATACTGCGGGCACGGAATCCCGTCGCCTCACGTGCCACGTAAAGGCGCCCTCTGGCTGGAATAACCGTGCCGGCCGGGAGGGTGTGCGAAATCCCGCCTGAAATCACCCAGTCGGAACAATCGACTGCGGATCGGTTCGGGTTGACGAGGATGAAGTATTCTCCTCGCTGATCCGGGGAGGCTCCGTTGGCGACCGGGTTGTAGTCAATGCTGCTGATCCGGATGGGGGACGCAACCGGCTGGGCGGGGGGGATTTCACTCAGGCCGTAAAGATGGGCTCGCCGGGAGGGAACGTGTTCAAACTTGATCCGGTCCGCAGCTGGCCGCATGGCGTTCTGGTTCCCCCACGATCCCCACTTCTGGTAGTCGAGATCGGCGTCGTCAGAGCCCCTGCGCTGGCCGTTGTCGCGGGGATCAATCAGGGCCACGAGGTCATCGACGCGGTTTACGAGGTAATTGACCGGCGAAGCGGGAGGGCCGATCTGTTTATCCATCAGGGAGCGCATGCGGCGCAGGTACATCTGGTTGAGGATCGAGTCGCTGAAGATGAACGTCTTCAGGCGGTTGGATGGTCCGGCCCGCAGGTTGTTGTTGGTGAAACTGTCATCAAAGTAGGCGGGACCGCTCACCCAGTTGCGTCCGAGGCACAGATCGATGTCCCAGACCAGCGGGCGCCACTCCCGGCTGCCATTGGTGTCCCGGTAGAGATAGTAGTTCTTGTGACCGTGGTCGCGGTTGTTGGTCAGGTCGAGAGCAGCCAGGTAGTTGATCGTGCCGGGGATGTCGATATTGTCGTAGCCGTAGCGCAGCTTGGCATCCCCCGACTGGCTCAATCCGCTGACGAGGGCCTGCAGGTCGCTGTTGTTCTCGTTCTTGCGCGTCTTCTTGTTTACTCCGCTGGTTGACGAATCGAGACGGTTGTACATCTTGTAGAGTGCACCCTCGCCATCAAGGCCGACGCGTTCGAGGTAGCGCTCGTCACCATCCTCCACCATGTCCGCGGTGCTGAAGAAGGCGGCATTCTGCTGGATGCGGACCGGGAAGGCGAAGTGTGCTGGTTCGCCCGCCCTGTTCACGATTTCATATCCAAGGGTGTTCCGCGTCTTTGACTTGTCGGCCCAGTTGGTCAGCATGTTGAGGTCCTTTACCCGGGCTTCGCCCTCCTGGTACCTGAAGCGGTCACCCTTGTTGAAATCGAAGTCGTAGCTCTTCTTGGGGAAACCACCTGTGGACTGGCCGTGCCGGTCAGCCTGGATGTTGTCGTAGAACTGCCCGAGAAAATAGACCGACCCGCGGGAGCCGTTGGTGGTATTGGCACCCCCGGGACTGGAGGTGAACCAGTGGAAGACCGGAAGGTTGGATCTCGCAAGGGAGGGATCTTCCGCGATCGTCCCGAAGTATTCGGGAGAGTCGAACCGATCGGGGAACTGAGGTTGGCGGGAACTTCCGTCGGCTGTATCGGTGGCGGTCACCTTCCAGCGGATCATCTCCCCGTTGGACAGGGTGCTGGTTGAAATGGTGGTGGTGTAGATGCCATCTCCGGAGACGGCATCGTCTCCGCTTCCATCGTCAGTCATTGTGACAGTGTTTTCCGTCCCGTACATCACCCGCCATGTGAGAGTAACGGTGTTGATCGGATGCATGGTGGGAAGAACCTCTGCCTCTATCACGAGCGGGTCGGCGTTGAGGGAGAGGGGAGGAAGATTCCTGGTAACACTCCGGATCAGGGGGCCGGGGGTGCTCCCCCCGCTTGTGTTGGGTGCATTCGGGGTCGGGGTGGTGAAGTAGGCGGGCGTGCCCATGTCCGTCACGCTGGTCGCTTCCAACTCCGGCAGGATCAGGAAATCCGAGCTTCCGGTGGAGGTATTGAGGCCGTGGATACAGAGAACGTTGGAACCCACCGTGAGGAGGGAGGAGGAGAGAGAGTAGTTGTCGTAGACCAATGCCTGACTGTCACTATGGGAGGACGTGGCACTGGACTGGTAGTCGAGTTGATCGGGAGAAGGGGCATTCTCTTCGGCAACCGGGAGAGGATCCCCGTTGAGGTAGACCACGAATCCGTCATCCCATTTCATTTTCAGGTTAAGTCCGGAGATCGCGGAAGGATCCGTGATCGTAAAAGGAATACGGAGGTAGATGGATGAGCGCTGGGTCCACATCAGGGCCTGGACGTCGGTCTCGATCAGCGGATCATAGGCATCCGGGCTCCCGGTGGCATAGCCGACTCCCGTAGTGCCGCTGTTCCAGGAACTGTCCGGGAATTCCGTTCCGATCCACGAGTTCGGGTTGGTTCCTTCCCTGACGTCGTCGTCGCCGTTGACAGGCACCTTGTATCTCATCGCCACTCCGGGGGAGATGAGGGGCGAACTCGAGGTGGATTGCTGGAGGCCGTAGGAAACATCCTGAACCTGGAGGGGAAAGGTGGGGGCGTAGTGGTGCTCAACGGTGGAACCGTCGGGGCGCACCAGGGCGAGGTATTCACCCTGGCTGGTCAGCTTGAAATTGGTGTGAAGTTCGCTTGCCGGATCATTGCGGTTCTTGTTGGAAGCGAAGACGAGGAGTTGTTCGCCGGGACTGAGAATAATGCCGGGGAAGGCCCACTTGTTGAGAGTAGCCGCGTCATCCGTGAGGAACCAGCCGTCCAGATTGATCGCCGCTCCACCCGGGTTGAAGATCTCGATCCAGTCCTCATTGTCGCCATCTTCGTCGTTGATGGTATCCTGGTTGGAAGCCATGAACTCCTGGATGACCAGGGACTGAGCACGCAGGGGAACGGAAGTGATCGTCGTGCAGGCGAGGGCAAGATAAAGCGCCGCCCCTGAATAGCGGGTAATGGGTCTCATGTGCTGTGGGCCGGGGGGATTTTGCAGGCCAGAGGAGAATTCCCAGGGGGAATTCCCGCGGTGAGGGTCGCCCGGGATGTCTGGAAAGGCAATGACAGAAAGGGGCCAGCGGGATGCCGCCCCCCCCTTAGAAAAGATATTTATACCTCGATTGGGCGGTCAGGGATCGAGTTCGAGCAACCGGTAGTAGCGGGGCGAAGCGGGAGCATTCAAGATTGTTGCTTCTGTCACCCCGCCCGCGGCAGCGGGGACGGTTGCTCCGATATTGTTCCAGTTCTGGAGATCGACGGACTCCTGGACCTGGTAATCGTTTCCATTCCGGGAGATCCAGCGGAGAGTGACATTGGTGCCGTTGTAGGAAAAGAGGGTGAGACGCAGATCTTCTCCGCCGTCCGGAACAAAGGGACTGCCGTCCGGTTGCAGGGGGGTGGGTGGGATCGTCGGGTCGACGATGAGCCAGAAGTTTGACCCGTCGGCCCCATCGTGATCGGAGCCGTCGATCCCACGCGGGCTCAGTGCCACCTCGACGTGGTCGCCAGCTCTGGCATCGATGAAGGACCATCCCTTCCTGCCGGCGGTGTCATTACCTGCGATTGTCGTGCGGTGCAGCTGTTCCCCGTTGTGGAGGATGATGGCGGTCACTCCACTGCCATTGGGGTTTGTCTTCTGCACGAAATAGTGCAGGGCGAGCTGGGCGTCCTGGGGGACCTCCCACCTGCGGGTTGCCCAGTGGATCTCCGAGTTGTTGTCCCCGTTGGGGTGTCCACCCAGTTGTGAGATTTCGGTCCATGGCGGGTTCTGGGCGTTGCCGACCGCGTCGGACCAGTCGAACTTCAATCCGTCCCAGAAGTTTCCGGCGCCTGGGAAGAAGCTGCCATCGGTCGGGAAGGGAATGAAGTTCGAGTTCGCGGGCGGCTCTCCATCCTGGGTGGTGTTGTAGTAACCGTAGGTCCAGCCGAAATCGCCCTGGGGGTCGGCGCTGAACGGAAAGTCGAACTCCGAGTCCGCAATCGCGGTGAAGTTGTCAGCCACGTTGGAGAACGCATCAAGGGGATCGAAGCCGGTAGCGATCTCGTGGAAGTCCTCATAGGTGTCTCCATCGGAATCGGTGTCGAGGGCATCGGTGCCCGCCGTGATCTCCGCCCCGTCAGAGAGCCCGTCCCCGTCCGTATCGGCCTGGAGGGGATCAGTCCCGGAGAGGGCCTCATCCCCGTCATTCAACCCGTCTGAATCGAAGTCGCTTCCGGCTGAAAGCTGGCTCAGGTCTCCCGGGAAGAAGAGTTCCTCCCAGAAGTCGGCAATGCCGTCGTCGTCGCTGTCGGCCGCATCGGCCGGAATGAAAATTGTTCCGTCAGGTTGGATCGGCACGGTCGGGATCCGGTTGTCTATCCTGATCGCATTGGCGGATCCGTCGCTGCCGTCGCTTCCATCGGTCAGGCCGTGGGGACTCAGAATCAGGTCGATGCGATCGCCGTTGTTGAGGTTGGCATAGAGGATCCGCGTGACGCCGGTGGTGTCACTGACGACGGCGCCGTCGAGCTGGACTCCGTTGAGGTGCACTCCCCCGGTCACCCCGTCACCATTGGGATTGGTTTTCTTGGTGGTCCAGCTGAGACGCGCTGCGGTGGTTCCCGTGAGGTCACTTGCGGTCCACCGGCGAATGGTCCAGTGCTCGTCCCCGTTGTTTGTTCCGTTCGGGTGGGTGCCCTCTCCGCCGAGGAAGGTCCAGGGAGCCGCTGCTGCGGTGTTGAGGTCCCAGACGGTTCCGATCCACTGCTGATCCACCCCGTCCCAGGGACCCGCTCCGTCCCCGCCCGTGAAGGGGATGAAGTCGTTGTCCGGATCGTAGTCCCGGCCCCCACCATCGAGAGAGACATTGCGGTAGCCCGATTCCCATCCATCCTGGTCCTGGATTCCGGAGAACTGCGTCACGGAATCCGCCAGGGTGCCCGAGAGGGGAGTGTCCCCGGAACTGTTGGGATCGCTGCCAGCCTCCAGCTCTTCCCTGTCGTTGAAGCCGTCACCGTCTGAATCGGCATGCGCCGGGTCGGTGGCGGGGTCACCGTTGACCTCGTCGAAGTCATTCAGACCGTCTCCATCACTGTCGGAGAGGCAGGGGTTGCTCCCGTAGATTGTCAACTCCTCGCCATCAAGAAGCCCATCATTATCGGTGTCCGCCAGGGTCGGGTCAGACCCTGCCGCCACCTCGACCTCGTCATCCGCCCCGTCCCCGTCCCAGTCCTGCCCGTTGGTCAACTGGTTCAAATCACCGGAGAACAGGTCCGCCTCCACGAAGTCGGCAATGGAATCACCGTCGAGGTCGGGTGCCCCAACCGGAATGAAATACTTTCCATTCGGCTGGACGGAAGTTTCCGGGATCCTGGTATCGATCCGCATCCAGTTGTAGGAGCCGTCACTTCCGTCGATCCGGGTTCCGCTCACCCCCACCGGAGTGACCACCTGGTCGATGATGTCTCCGTTTTCAAGATGCACATAGTATGAGCGAATTCCGCCGACCGTGTCGGAGACCGCGAGCGAATCGACCTGCCGGCCGTTCAGATGAATGGCGCCTGTGGTGCCGTCCCCTGCCCCGTTGGCGGACCGGTGCTGCCAGTAGATCCTGATGTCGGTCGGTCCATCCAGTCCGCCGGCGGTCCAGCGTCTCACGGTCCAGTGCTCCTCATTGGGCGCACTGTTGGTTCCATTCGGATGGGTGTTTTCCGGTCCCAGCGTGGTCCAGGGGGCACCGGAGGAGGCCAGTCTCCATTGTGATCCCCGCCAGGTGTCCGGGGGGAAGGCAATATAGTCACTGGCCGGGTCATAGTTGTTCCCGCCGCCATCAGCGGTATAGTTGCGGTAGCCGAAACTCCATCCGTCCTGGTCCTGCACGCCGGAGAATCCATCGCGCGAATCAGCCAGTCCCCCGCCGGGTGGCAGGGAAGATGGACTGCTGGCGTCACTCCCGGCGGTGACTTCCTCGGAATCCGGGTATCCATCGCCGTCGGTATCCGAGGCTGCGGGATTAGTGCCGTTGGCAAACTCGTCCTCGTCGGTGATGGTGTCTCCGTCGTAATCATTCCCGCTGGCGAGCTGGGTGAGGTCGTCGGGAAACCAGAGTCTCTCCCATGAATCCGCCAGCTGGTCATTGTCGACATCGACCACGGTGGAGATCACCATGGAAGTGACCGAGCCGTCGCTTCCGTCGCGGGTATTGCCCCCGGGGCCCGTGGGGGTATGAACCAGGTCGACATGATCCCCGGACTCGACGGTGACGAAGGACATCCGGTTCACCCCGGTGTTGTTGTTGCCCGCGATCGAGGCCCTGCCCACCATCGTTCCGTTGAGATGGAGCTGGGCGGTGACTCCCTCCCCGTTTGTGTTCGTCTTCGCGATGAACCATTCGACCTGCAGCAGGGATGAACTGGCCAGATCAGCTGGGGAAGCCGTCCAGCGTCTCACGGTCCAGTGCTCCTCGTTGGGCGCACTATTGGTTCCATTCGGATGGGTGTTTTCCTGTCCCAGCGTGGTCCAGGGTGCTCCACTCGGAGCCAGCCGCCATTGTGCACCCCGCCAGGCGTCCGGGGGGAAGGCGATGAAGTCACTGGCCGGGTCGTAGTCGTTGGCACCACCGTCCAGGGTGAGATTACGGTAGCCGTGCCACCAGTCGTCCTGGCCCTGCACACCGGAGAATTCAACTATCGAGTCAGCCAGCACCTCCTGGCCGTTGGTCTGGGCCGTTGCAAGCAGGGTGGCCGCTGCGAATATGGAAGCGCAAGCGGTGAAAAGAAGGTTGCGGAGTGGTCCGGATTGAGGGGCGGTCATGGGGTGATCTCAAGGCGAGGTTGTTCCTCCAGCGACTATTGCTGCCAGGACTCAGGAGGCAAGGCGAGATGGCGATGAAGTCGCCGGGCGCAGGGAACGATAGTTGAGGTTGCTGAAACAAGATCGGGACTGCGGTTCCTGCCTTGGCAGGCCGGTTCCGTCGTCAGCAGACTTCTGGTGTCACTCGGGTCCAATATAATTTGCCCGGGAGATTTCCTGGTGGGATTTGGGATGCGAGGGGGTGGTTGAGATGCTATGGAGACGAGAGATGACCCGGGACGAACTGTTTGAGCGCTACGTGGCGGATACGCTCGACGAAGAGGCGTTGGTCGAGTTGGCCGGGCTCCGGGAAGAGGATGCGGAGTTCGCCGCCCGGTTCGATGCGGACCTGGTGGCAACGGGAAAGTTCCGGGAAGCCGGGAGTGGAGTGGAACGGATCGAGAAAGAAAATGAAGGAGCGAAAGGTGCAAAAGATCCCAAGGTTGATGAGGACGGGGTTGAAGGTTCCGACCAGAAGGAGGGAAGGGAGGATGACGGGAACAAGCCCGCCTCGAAGCGGCCCAGATTGCTCACGGAGGTAGACGCGGATGCGGTGGCTGCGGCACCCAAGCTGATCATGGGAACGTCTGCGGAGATGCCGAAGGCGTTGCAGTTTCTGGGCGTTGGCGAGGAACCGCCCGCGGGGTTTTATGACAAGCCTGCGGCGGAAGCCACGTCCGCACCGGAAGTGGTGGCGGAGGCTGCTCCCGGAGGACAGGGGGGGGCGCTGCTACCGGTGGTGCAGGCGCAACCGGTCAGCCCCGTGGGGCCCCCCGCTCCGCCGGAAGTCATGGCCGCGGAGGAGGCTCCGCGGCCGGTCGCAGAGATCTTCGGGGGGGAGACTCTCGAAGAAACTGTCGAGGGTGATGCGGAAGCAGAGATCCTGGACGGGTTGGAGGCCGTCGTGGAAGAGGGAGAGGTCGAGGAGGCCGAAGTGATCGTGGCCATCCATGAGGAAATGGCGGATGAGGAGGGACCTCACGGAGGGGAGGAGCAGGATTTCACCGAAGAGCCCCGTGAGGAAGACGGGGAGGAGCGAATGGAGACGGCAGAGGAGGATGGGGTCGGATCCGGAGGGATCGTGGCAGAGCCGGTTGCGGAGGATGAGCAGGACGAGGAGGTGGAATATGAGTATGAGTATGAGTATGAGTATGAGGTGATCGAGGAAGAGGTTCTGGAAGGGGAGGATGAGGTGCCGGTTTCAGGGGCGGCAGTTCCGCCCCCCCCTCCGCCCCCGCCCCCGTCCCCGGTTGCCACAATCGCGCTGCAGGACAGTGGCCAACCGCAGGGGCAGGCGTGGCCGATTCAAGCACAGCTGTTGCCCCCGGAGCCTTATGACCAGGGGTATGTGGCCAATCTGTATGGACAGGGAGCCGATCCCATTCCGGGATACGGCTATGCCGATCCACATCCCGGAACGCCTCAGGGTCATTCCCCTCCGCCAAGGCTTCTTTCTGCCAGCAAGAGCAATCCGACTGTGTTTATCGTGATAGCGGTAATATTGATGATCGGGATCGGGGGAGCGCTCTTTTTCGGGTTGACCCGCAAGACGCCCGGGCCGCCGAAGGGAGACGGCGTGATCGCCAAGGTCGACTCGGTGGACGGGGAGGGGATTATCATGCGGGAGCTCGGCAAGCAGAACGAATTGCGGCGCGGGTCCGAACTCAGGGAAGGGGATGTCATTACGGTGCGCGAGGGGTCTGTGCGAGTGGCCTACGTGGAAGAGAAAACGTATCTGCATATCCGGTCGGGAAGTGAGGTCACATTGGAAAAACAGAAGGAGGGCAAGCAGCTTCGGCTGGGGCTGGGGGAACTGACGGTGGAGGCGGCCTCGCAGCCGGTGGGCAAGCCGATGGTGATTCGCAGCGTGAACGCCAGGATCACGCTGAAGGGCGCGAGGGTGACCGTGCGCAGCCGGGCGAAGGAGACCCTGGTGGAAGTGGCAGAGGGCTCGGTGCAGGTTGATCGACCGAAGGACGGAGCGATGGTGCAGGTGCGGGCGGGCGGATGGGCCCGGGTGGGAGAGCAGGCGCTGCCCCAGGCCTGGGAGTTCATGGCCGGGGTGAATCTCAATGGCGGTGAGGTGGCGGTGGATGGAGGCACCTGGATGTCCCATGCTCAGGCCCAGTCGGCGGGGCTCAAGGTGGAGGTGGCGGGCAAGGACGCGCCTGCGCAGGCGGCTACCTCGCTCCAGCAACCACTCGGATATGTTGCAGGCCCGGGATTGCGAGGCATGCTGATGAGCAAGGTCTCGGTGAACAATGCGAAGCTCTCGATCAAGTGGCCCCAGGAGAACGGGCGCTATCAGGTCTTTCTGTGGATGATGGAGGACGAGGGAGACTCGGTGCGGTCGCTGCGCTTGAACGTGGTGGGAAAGCTGGTCGCCAAGGAGCTGGGCAAGGAGCAGACGCTGGGAGCCTGGAGTCGTTTCGGGCCCTATGTGGCGGACGTCAAGGAGGGCAGTCTGGATCTCCTTCTCAGTCCGGATTCGAAGTTCCAGAACAAGGAACCCCATCTCTCGGGGTTTGCAATCTACCGCCTGGCGGGGACGGGGCCACCGGTGCAGCCGCAGAAGGACAAGGGTGCCGGCGATCTGGAAGTTGACTCCTCTGCACCCGGGGCACCGACAACGCCGCCCGCAGTAGTGCCCACGGTTCCCGATTGAGTGGTGTGGATCCGGGCGTTCCCCGCCGGTGTCCGGGAGGACTGATTTGCGGATGCCTCAGGGGGAGGTCGGTCTCATTGGTTGGGAGCGCTGCCGTGGGAGCAACCGGGTGACGAAGGCGGTGCCGAGGAGGGCGATCACCATCCCGAGAATCATGCGCCCGGTCACCTCCTCCTGCAGCAGGAGGGCACCCCAGAGGATGCCGAAAACCGGGATGATGAAGGTGACGGTGGCAGCGGCAGTGGCGCCGTTGCGCTTGAGCAGGTCGAAGAAGAGCAGGAAGGCGAGGGCGGTGCAGAGCAGGGCGAGGGCGAGGGCGCTGGCGAGCGCTCCCTTGCCGGGCAGGGCCGGGGGAGGGAAGAGCAGGACGAGGGGCAGGACCATCAGGGTGGCCGCAAGGAGGCTTCCGGCTGAAACCGCCAGGGGGGGGACATGGGCGAGCCTGGTCCGGGCGTAGTGCCCGGCGAAGCCATAGCAGCAGGTGGCCCCGAGGACGGCGAGGATGGGCCATCCCGCGCCGTCCCGGCTGAAGTCGAGCTGGTCTCCGGTGAGGAGGGCGATTCCGACCAGACCCACCAGGAGACCGAGGCCCTGGAACCTGGTGAGAGGAATGCGAAGCCAGCAGAACCCGATGAGGGCGGTGCAGATGGGGGTGGAGGCATTGAGCAGGGAGCAGAATCCGGAGGTGAGATGGAGGCTGGCCCAGCAGAAGAGGCTGAAGGGCAGGGCCGAGTTGAAAAGGCCCAGGATCGCGAGGGGGAGCTTGCAGTCGCGGAGGGCGCTACGGTTTTCCGGGCGCAGGAGGAAGGGAAGGAGGGCCAGGGTGGCTCCGGCAATGCGGGTGAAGGTGGTGGAGATCGGCCCGAATTCCGGAACGGCGATGCGCATGAACAGGAAGGAGGATCCCCAGATTGCGGAGAGGAGGATCAGTCGGCTGGCGTCGGAAAGGCTCACCGTCAGTTTGGCGCGGGGGGGTTAAGGCGGGGATGGTCGGGCCGTGGAAGCGGGCGGGAGGTTTGGTCCCGGGGAAGGCCATGGGTGCGGCCCACGGGTTTGGCAGGGATTGCGCACCGACCACCGGAGCCAGGTCGGGGTTCCAACTACGCCAACTTGAGCGGTTCGCCCCGGCTGTGCTTCTTGTTGCCGAAGGACTTCACGTGATGTCCGAAGGAGTGGGCCAGCGACATGAGGAGGCGGTTGTGGGGCTGACCGCCATAGTCGTGGGAAAGCCCCATCCTGAAACCGGCACCCCCGCCCAGCAGAAGGAAGGGAATGTTGTTGTGAGTGTGAGAGCTGCCCTTGCCGAGTTCGTTGGTCCACACGATGGTGGTGTGGTCGAGCATGGATCCCTCCGCTCCGGGTTCGGGAAGGTTGTCGAGCTTCCTGGCCAGGTAGGCGACTTCGCCGGCGAACCACTTGTTGATGCGCAGGAGCTTTTCCTGGGCTTCCTTGTTCTTGTCCGGTTCGTGGGAAAGCTGGTGATGGCCCTCCTGAACGTCCAGCCAGCGCATGCGGGTCTGACCGACCGAACGCATGTATTGCAGGGTGGCCACGCGGCACATGTCATTGGCCAGGGAATTGACGAGGAGATCGATCTGCATCCGACTGACTTCCGGGGTGTTGTCGTTGACCAGTTCGATGTTGGGATCGAGTTTCGGTTCGGGGTGGGCCAGTTCCTCCTCCTCTCCGCTACGCTTGAGTCCACTTTCCATGGCCCGCACCAGCTCAAGATGATCCTTGAGGCGTTGGCGGTCTTCCGCGCTGATCCTGGAGGACACCTTGCGGAGGTCTTCCCGGACATCGTCGAGCAGGCTGGCCAGGGTGGCCTGGTCCTTGCGTTGTCCGTAGAGCTTGTTGAGCATCTGGTAGGGATCGTCGATGGGTGCCAGGGGTTTGTTGGCACCGGCGTAGACCATCCGGGTCCAGTTGTCGGCCCGGTCGGGGACCGCCACCCCGAACTCCAGGGATCCGAAGCGGGTACGGGTGTCCGGGTTGTTCTGGAGAAAATTCCGGATTTCCTGGTCGATGGAGATACCGTTGGCCCAGCCTGCGGGGGTGTGCGAGCCGCCCTGGATGTTTCCGGGGAGGAGTTCAATGCCGGTGAGGAGGCAGCTGATCCCACGCTGGTGACTGTCGCCGTCGCCCCGGATCTGGTTGCTGAGTCCCTTCAGCATGAGCATGCGCTCCTTGAACCCGGCCAGGGGTTGGAGGATGGCCTTGAGCTCTTCGAGTGGGCCCGGTTCATCCTGCCAGAAATAGGGGGGCAGGGTTCCGTTGGGAGAGAAAACAATGATGAGACGCTGCCGGCGGGCAGCCGCTTCAGCCGCCTGCAGGCTGGGGAGGCCGGCTACGAAGGGCAGGGCGGCGGCAGAGAGACCGAGGTTACGGAGAAAGTCACGGCGGTTTCGCATCATGATTGGTCCTGGTCCGGGAGTTGGGAATCTGGTCAGTGCGCTGCAAGCGGTTTGTCTTCAGCCTGATGGCTGACCGCAAGGGCGGTGCACTCTATGAGCAAACTCTGGATATTGTAACCAGATTCCGTGAACTTTGCACGGAGAGATTCGAGGGTTCCGGGACCATAGGCGTTGATGGACTGCTTGGTGAAGTGGTGGAAGAGGTGGGTGATGAAGGCCCGATGGGCGGCCTTGCTCCCTGCCGCCAGGGTCGCGAAGTCGCGCGCGCTTGTAATGTGCACCTTCTCGTCCTTTTCATCGATATAGTCGGTCACGGTGTTGACCGGTTTCCTGTTGTCCTGGGAGCGGGAACGGCCGACCGCGTCGAAGTTCTCAAGACTGAATCCGACGGGGTTGATCACCCGGTGGCACTGCATGCAGGTATCCTGCTCGGTCAGTTTGGTCACCTTTTCGCGCATGGTGAGGGAGGGATCGAACTGTTCGTCCTTGAACGCGATGGCTTCCGGTGGCGGCTTGAGCAGACGGCCGAGAACGTAGCGGCTCAGGAAGACTCCGCGGTGAATGGGTGAGGTATTGTCATGATAGGCGTTGAGGGAGAGCAGGAAAGGGTGGGTGAAGATGCCGGAGCGCTGATCATCGGGGAGGGCGACCTTCTGGAACCCGCTGCCCGGCAGGGCCTCGGTCCGGTAATAACTGGCGAGGCGTTCGTTGAGGAAGAGGTGCTTGTCGAGCAGGAGTTGACGGTAGTCGGAGGATTCGCTCCAGACCACGTCGTCGGTGAAGTGTTCCAGCGAGCGGCGCAGGTCGACAACCAGGTGGTCATCGAAGCCGGGGTAGAGGTCTGGATCCTTGCGGAGGTCCTCGCGCTCGTCCATGGCCAGCCACTGGCGGAAGAAGCCCTGCATTTTCCTCCGGGTCTTGCGGTTGGGGAGCATGCGTCGGATCTGGGCAGAGATCTGTTGGGGCGTGCGCAGCTTGCCTTCCCGCGCGGCGTGCAGGAGCTGTTTGTCGGGCAGTCCGTCCCAGAGAGTGAGAGCGAGCCGTAATGCCACGGTGTAGTCGTCCGGGGGACCATTGTTTTCCGAAAGCCCGGGGTAGAGGAAGCGGGGAGAGCTCAGGACCAGTAGCATCGAGTGGCGCAGGGCCACGTGGGGATCGGACTGCTTGTCGAAACGGGAGTCCACAAAGATTCTTTTCTGCTCCGGGGTCAGGGGCCGCCGGAAGGCCCGGGCCGCGAACTCGTGAGCATAGCGGCGGAGGGCGGCAGGATCCTTGCGCTCCTCTCCATCGAGTCCGGAGACAATATTGAGATATGTGATGAGGTGGTTGACGAGGTCGACGGCGGCGTAGGTGGTGGCCTCCTGCCATTCCCTGGAGATATCGGAACCGCGTTCATAGCCGAGGCTGCGGTCGTCTGGCGGAAACCTGGCGCCCACCACGGTGACGGTATCAACCACCTCGGGCATCAGGTAGTCATTCGGGATCGCTTCCCAGACCCCGTGGGGCGGTTTCCACTCAAGGCGCAGGGAGGCGATCTTTTCCTTATAAGTGAAGTAGCGGAGGTAGAGGGGGTAACCGCGTCCGCCCAGAAGGAACTTCCTGCCTGTCTTTTCATGCAATTCATTCCTGGTGCTCACGTAGGCGTCGATGAAGGCGTTCTTGTCGTCATCCCCGCGGAAGGAGTTGAGAAGAAAGAGGGCGCTGTTGTGGGTCTTGATCCGGAACTGGTAGAGCCCGGTGTGAGGTGCAAGGAGGGATCCGGACCAGCGGATGGAAAAACCCTTCTGATTGATTTTTTCGGCCGGAACGCCTGATCCCCAGTCAAAGTCGATGGCAGGATCAATCCGTTCGATCACGTGCTCCTTTTCCTTGTTCATCTTCTCGACGTTGAAGTAGCGGCCCCGCAGACCACGTTCGGCGGTGATGGTTTGGGGTCGCTTGAACGACTCGATGAGATCGGCCACCGATTGCCGGTACTGGTTGTTGGTCAGACGCAGGAGCTCGACGCGGGGCGGGCGGTTCCGGGCCTGGGCCGCGGGACCATAGAACTCGTCGTAGATGTACTGTGCTACCGCCCGCGCGTCCTCATCGACAACAGTTTCCTCCTCGTCCTCGGGCATGGACTTGTGGATGTAGCGTGTGAGGGAGTCGACCGACTTGTCGCCCCACAGAGGTTCCTCATGTTCATCCTCCACTCCCTGTCCCTTGTCGCCATGACAGGAGGCGCAATGGGCGGTATAGACCTTCTTCCCATCGGGTTTCCCGAGGGAACTCCACGGTGCAAGGAAGGCGGCCATGAGAAGAAGGGAAGCGGATCGCATTCGCGGGGTATACGTGGATAAGGGAGGGATTTTTCGTTCGAGCCTGAACAAAGTAATACTCCCAAAGGAGCATGATTGCATCCGATGATTCTTATGATGTGCAGAACCCGGGGAACGGGAGGAGTCACCATTATCAGCGCCGGGTGACTGAGACGGGGAGCGATGGTCCGTCTCATTCATAGAGCTTGAGCGGATAGCGCTTGTTCTTGCTGCGGTCAGCCAGGAAGGCCTTTTCCAGCCGCCTCAGGACGTCGGGATGCTTTTCGGCGAGGTCGCTGGATTCCGCACGGTCAGCCTCCAGATCGTAGAGTTCCCAGTCCCCGGGTTGCTTGGTGCGGACCTTCTGGCGGACGGCCTTCCATCGGCCTTCCATGACCGCGAGCTGGCCCCGGTAGCCATGAAATTCCCAGACCATCGGTTTGCGGCGCCGGAAGGCCTTTTGCGCTTTCTTCTCCCGTCGCAGGAGGGGCACGAGGGTGTCACCATCAAGATTCGCGGGTTGTTTCGCCCCCGCGATGTCGCAGAGAGTGGGGAACCAGTCCGGGAAGTAGGAGGGGATCTCATTGGTTGCGCCCGCTGGCGTGACCCCGGGCCAGCGCACGATGCAGGGGATCCGGATCCCGCCCTCGTAGACACTGCCCTTGAAGCCGCGCAGACCGGCGGTGGAGTTGAAGAAATCGGCGTCGACCCCACCCACTCCAAACTGTGGGTCACGGGAGCGGTGAGTGGTTCCGTTGTCGGAGGTGAAGATGACGATGGTGTTCTCGACCAGCTTGTACTTCTCAAGGCGGTTCAGGATGGCCCCGACGTGTTCGTCGAGATCGGAGATCATGGACGCGTATCCCGCCCGGGGACGGGGATGCGGGAGGTAGCCGTTCTGTCCGCGATAGGCCCCCTTTTCCTCGTCCCATTCTGCCGGGTAGCGATCGACCCATTCGCGGGGCGGGTGCATGGCGACATGTGGCTCGACAAAGGGGCAGTAGAGGAAGAAGGGTCCTTCCCTGTTGGCATCGAGAAATTCCAGGGCCTCGGCGAGGATGCGGTCAGGAGCGTAGGTTTCGGACCGGTAGTCGTCTGCCACGATCTCGCCGTTCGCTTTGCGCTGGTGTCCGGGAATGGGTTTTTTGTTGATGGTCTCGATCCCCTCGTCGTCATCGAGGAAGGGAGGGAAGAAGGAGTGGGCATTGCGCTGGCAGTTATAGCCGTAGAAGCGGTCGAAACCCTGCCGGATGGGAGAGCCGGTGCTGTCGGTGGGTCCGAGGCCCCATTTGCCGAACCCCCCGGTGGCGTAGCCGGCTGTCTGGAGGGCTTCCGCAATGGTGACCGCCCCGGCAGTGATGGGCCACTGGCCGGGGAATTTGCGTCCGTTCCCGGAGTCCCCGTTGTTGCGGATTTCAGCGTGGCCGAGATGGCGCCCGGTCATGAGGACGCAGCGGGCCGGGGCACAGACCGGTGCCCCGGTGTAGTGCCGCAGGAAGCGAAGGCCTTCCCCGGCCAGGCGATCGAGGTTGGGAGTTCTGATTTTCTGCTGCCCGTAACAACCCATCTCACCCCACCCGAGATCGTCGGCCATGATGAAAACGATATTGGGTCTCGCCCGGTCCGACCGGGAAGAGGGATCCGGTTTGGCGGCGGGAGCGGGGACAGCGGCGGCGCAGAGAAGGGCGATGGCCCAGGTGCAGGCAGGGATTTTCATGGGGCTGATGACGTTGATTTCCACGCGGTGGTATTGGGGTGAGAAGGCGACAGCATCAACAGGGCATGGCAAGTCCGAAGGGCGGAGTTTACCGGTTCTTCCGCTTCGTGCCCTTCTGTTGCCGTTTCTGGAAACCTGCCTTCCGGGTGTGTGCAATTTCCTCGGTGGCGGCACCCTTGTCGCCCTGCGATTTCATCCAGGTGTCCAGTTGTCTCGAGAGGTCGGTTCGGATCTCGGCGAGCTTGGAATCGCCGATGAGGTTGACGAGGCAATGGGGGTCCTCCTGGACGTCGTAAAGTTCCTCCGCCGGGCGCTTCTGGTATTTGGCGATCATCGCTTTGGCGTGGGCGTCGCCCTCCCCGGCCTTCCGGTGCCAGCTGGCCCAGAAATTCGCTTTGCCGTCTCCTTCCTTGCGGGTCACCGCGTTGGTGAAGACCGTTCCGGGATGGAGATTGCGGATGTAGCGGTGGCGCTTCGTTCCGCAGCTGCGAATGCCGAAGGCCTCGCTGCCGTTGATAATGCCGCGGGTGGTGTGCAGGCCATAGGTGTAGGTCTTGTGCCCGGTGGACTTTCCGAGAAGGAGGGGCAGGAAGGATTTGCCATCCAGGCTCTGCGGTTTTGCGCCTGCGGCCTCAAGGAAGGTGGGAGTGATATCGACATACTCGACGAGGGCATCGGTTTTCGTGCCGGGCTTCACCCTGCCCGGCCAGCGCGCAATCATTCCCGAGGCCAGGCCGAGTTCAAAACAGGTCCATTTCGCGAATGGAAAGCCCGAGCCCTGTTCGGAAACGACAACGACGAGAGTATTGTCCCGCAGGCCAAATTCATCGAGGAGGGAGAGAAGGGCCCCGCACTGCCAGTCGTAGTAGGTGATTTCCGCAAGGTACTTTGAGTAGGAATCGCGCGTCGCCGGGGTGTCGACCCACGACGGGGGCAGCTTGAGCGATTCGGGCGGATAGGCGGAAGGATCGCCCTTGGTGTAGGGCGAGTGGGGCTCGTTCGAGCAGGCAAAGAGGCAGAAGGGGGAGTCCGAGGACCGGCACTGGGCGATGAACTTCCTGAGATTGGGGAAGAGGGGCCTGGTCTCGGGGCCGTTGTTGCGGAAGTCGCTGGAATACTCGAAGGGAAAGGACTCCTTGGGCGCGATGTGGGTTTTCCCGCTCAGGGCCACCCGGTAGCCGGCATCCTGGAGGTAGTGCGCGACGGATTTGGTGCCCGGATAGACACAGGTGTGGTTCGGCCAGGCGCCGGATTTCACCGGGTAGAGGCCGGTGTAGATGTTGTGCCGGGTGGGGGAGCACATCGGGGCGGTCTGGAAGCAGCGCGTGAATTTCAGCCCCTCGGCGGCGAGGGTGTTGAGGTGCGGGGTCTTCGCCTGTCCCCCGTAGACCTCCATGTCGAGGTAGGTGCAGTCGTCCGCAATCATGAAGACGAGGTTGGGCCGGTCTGCGGCGGTGGTCGGGAGCGCCATGAGTCCAAAGACCAGCCCGGGCAGCAAGAAGAGGGTTTTCATGGGGTTGGGGGAGGGATACACGGTGCGGATGAGAATTGTTTCAAGGGGG
>MPLX02348518.1_pt1 | contig 46095 bp, 36 predicted proteins | sample 1617341 | NCBI WGS metagenome assembly MPLX02 (sample SAMN05944804, study PRJNA350692) | marine metagenome | biome: marine; feature: ODZ; material: water; isolation source: 120 m water sample filtered on 0.2 um supor filter | place: Pacific Ocean | collected 2012-04-08 | depth 120m m | reverse complement strand
TCATGCCCATTCAAGGATTGGATCATATCAACATCCATACTTCTCGTTTAGAGGAGACCCTCCGTTTTTACACCAGATTGCTCGATTTTCAGGAGGGGTTCAGGCCGCCCTTCGATTTTCCTGGAGCATGGCTTTACGCTGGAGAGAGAGCCGTGATCCATCTGGTGGAACGTCAAGGTGTATCAGAAGGAGTTGAAAACCCAGTCGATCATGTTGCATTTGAAACCACTGGGTTCGATCAGACTTGCAAACAGTTGGAAGATGCAGGTTGGGATTACCAGACCGCAGACGTCCCTGCAACAAACATCCGGCAGATCTTTTTGATGGATCCAAACGGTGTGAAATTGGAATTGAATTTCAACAAATGAACAGGATGCTGGATCAGTCCCAGCCGTTTTTTTGTCCCCAGGCCACAAATTCTGTATTGCGGTAACCTGATTTTCCGTAGCGGTAAACGGATCCTTCCGGATGGGTTGTGATTCCACCTGCTGCCCGAAGAACAGCATCTCCTGCAGCCGTATCCCATTCCATCGTCGGTCCAAAACGCGGGTAGACATCTGCTTCTCCGCAGGCGACCAAACAAAATTTCAAGGATGAACCAATGGACACCGTCTCTTTGATTTGATGTTCTTCTAACCAACGGTTGGTCTCCTCATTTCGATGGGATCGGCTGGCTACTGCGAGTGGACCCGAAGAAGGAACCTGACGAACCGTGATGGAGCATTCTTTTTCAAGAGTTTTTTCCTGAGCCCCTCCTCCTTTGAATCCATAGAACATTCGATCCAAAGCAGGTGCATAGACGATTCCCAACACGGGCTCTTCCTTCTCGATCAAGGCGATATTGACTGTAAAAGAACCTTGTCCATCAGGTTTCAGAAATTCCTTGGTTCCATCCAGAGGATCGACCAGGAAGAATCGATCGGGCGGAGATATACGATGACTTGCTGCATTTTCTTCTGAAACCACTGGAACCTGAGGAGCCGTAGAAGATAACGCTTCCAGAATTTCCTCTTCTGCCATCCGGTCAGCTTCTGTAACGGGTGATCCATCCTTTTTGAATTCAGCCTCCACTCCTTCCGCATGGATTTTCATGATTTTCTCTCCGGCTCTCCTGGCGGCAGATTCAAGGGCTGGAATCCACTCCGAGGGATGATCACTCATGGTATCTCGATTTTTGGGGTCTTCTTTTGTTTTGTTTAACGACCATCAATCCAGTCCGAAAGATGTTGAACTTGTGTGGGCATGATTCTGGATACCTTCAGAAAGGTCATACTAAGATGCTGGGACGGATTAAGATGAACCGGAGGCATGAGTTTACCATTCCAGGTCTTTAGATTCTCTGCTGATCGGATCGCCACCTCCCGGGTCAGTTCCCTGCCGGAACGATTCAGCACTTCTGCCATCAGTTCTGCCACAGCATGTCCATAGACCGTCCAACGGCTTCCACGCATATCCGGAGCATATTCCCTGAGCAATGCCTGATGCAGGCGGATTCCAGGATGATCGGTTTCCAACAGCATAGGAAAGGAAGTCAATACACGTAGCCGCTCGATGATCCGCGAATCCAGGTTTCGGATGAGACTGCTATCCGCCAGAGCGTTGCCAGTAAAAATAGGAGGCCCTGTAATATCAGCGGTTCTGAGAAATTTCATCAGCGGTGCATATGGCCCAAGGGCGATCACTGCCCTTGGATTACCGACACGGATCGCATCCCATTCCGCCTGAAATTGAGTAGACCCTTTTTTACTGGGAAGAAACTGAAGAGGATTCCCCTGAAGTTTTTGTGAGATCTCCTTGGATGCAAGCTTATATTCCGGTTCGTCACGGTACCAGAGGATCACTTTTTCTCCCGGATGGTTGGATCCGACAAACGCTCCGAGCACCCTTGCCTCCACTTCTGCAGTCGGCAATAAACCGAAAATCCCATGCCTGGCAGGCTCTGTAAAACGACGTGCATTCGAACCAATGAAGAAATGGGGGACCCCCTGCGACTTGAGCAGGGGCATCGCGGATTCGGAAGTATCCGTACCGATACCGGAAAAGAGGGCAAACACCCGGTCTTTCATCACCAGTTTTTCGACCACCTCCAAGGTCCTTTGCGGCTGAAATCGGTCATCCCGTTGAAGGAGGACCAACTGCCTTCCATGGATCCCTCCCTGGTCGTTGAGGTACTGAAAATAGATCAATGCTCCTCGACCAACTTGTGAATAGGTTTTCATCGGCCCGCTCAGAGGCTGGTGAGAACCCAATACAATCCTGCGTGGTTCCACCCCGGCTTCTGCAAAAACCTGTGATGGGAGAAAGAGCACAGAGAACATGACGAGGAGGGCAGCCCACTTCTTCAGACCATGGAATTCAACGAATTTAGAAAAATCAATCATTGGATTAAATCTGCATTGGATCAAAGTGCCATCAATTGTTTTATTTCTCTAAAATGCCTCGGCAATGAGGTATGACGGGTGCGAGCATCTTCATTCTTGACCGCCATCGCGACTGCCTTTTCCATCCCGATCAGGATGACCAATTGTTTGCCTCGTGTCAGTGCGGTGTAAAGCAGATTACGCTGAAGCATCATGTAATGTTGGGTGGTCAACGGAAGGATCAAAGCAGGATATTCACTCCCCTGGGATTTGTGAACCGAAATCGCATAAGCCAGTGCCAATTGGTCGATTTCCTTGGCCGAATAGCGAACGGTACCCTGATCGAATTCGACATGGACTTCACGGGATTTCGGATCACAGGCGACGATCCGTCCCATGTCCCCATTGAACACCTGCTTTTCGTAATCGTTTTGCTGCTGCATCAATTTGTCACCGATCTTAAACCACTGTTCACGATATTCGAATCCTGCACCATCAGGATTAAGCACGGACTGAAGTCTACGATTTAAATTTATGGTGCCTGTTACTCCGGCATGCATCGGGGTCAGGACCTGAATGTCTTGAAATGGATTGAATCCAAATCGGTCAGGAATGTTCTTAGAAACCATTTGGATTATTTTTCCCACAATCTGTTCCGGATCAGATTCTCGGATAAAATAAAAATCTTTGAGATTCCCGGAATTTTCACCTTTGGGAAGTTCAGGCAAATGTCCCAGACGGACATGATGGGCATTGCTTGTGATGAGGCTCTCTTCAGACTGCCTAAATATACGCTCTAACCGAACGACATTAATCGTTTCACTGTCAATTAGATCTCTTAACACCATACCAGGCCCAACCGAAGGAAGTTGGTCAACATCTCCCACTAATACCAGACGCGCCGATGATGGTATTGCATCCAGCAGGGCATCCATTAACAGGGTATCGACCATCGAACTTTCATCGATGATCAGCAGTTCAGATTCGAGGGGCTGGTCACGATCCCGCTGAAAACCCATGTTATCCGCCTCCAGCAATCGATGAATCGTGGAAGCCTGGTGGGCCGTCGTTTCAGTCAGCCTTTTAGCTGCCCGTCCAGTGGGAGCTGCTAGAGATACCGAGGGAATTCTGCGACTCATCAATCCAAGAATGAAACGCACTAGGGTCGTCTTCCCCGTTCCCGGGCCACCGGTGATGATCAGCACCTTGTTTTGCAGAGCCGCTTGGATGGCTTCCAATTGGACTTCATCCAGCTTGATGCCCAATCTGTTTTCCTGGGAGACAATCAAGTCCCTCTCCGCATCAAACTTTGTGAATGCCTCGCTTTCAGCTAATCGTTGAAAGTTTTCAACAATGCGTTGTTCAGCATAATAAAATTTGGGTATTGCCAACATGTCAGAACGACTATCAGATTGTTCATCATTAATGATGTTTTTAATGAATCGTTCCTCGATTAATTTTTCGAGAGAGTTTTCTAAAATCTGAATTTTTATAGGACCGTTTGTTGACTTATGCATTACCTCAATGGTTTTATCCAGTAAAGTCTTTCGGGGAAAACAGGTATGCCCATTTTGAGCCTCTTGTTCCAGCATGTATACCAGGGCACATGCTGCACGTTTTGGCGAGTTTTGATCAAAGCCTAAATTACGAGCAATATTGTCGGCCATCACAAACGCAATACCTTTGATTTCTGTCAGATCAAAAGGATTTTCTTTGATCAAAGAAATACAATTCAATCCGTATTTAGCATAGATTTTTGCTTTAAAGGCCTGCGTTATCCCCAAACTTCCAAGAAAAGTCATCACTTCTCTGTATCCTCTTTGATCTTCTCGACCTTCCTTGACCGATATTAATTGCTTCTTTCCTAAACCTTTGACTTTGAGAAACTGCTCAGGATCTTCATCCATGATTTCGTATGTCTTTTCACCGAACATATCAAAGATCCGTTCTGCCGTTTTCGGGCCGATACCAGGGAAATCTCCTGACGATAAATAACTCAAAATTCCTTCACGGTTGGTGGGTTCAACAGGCATACTTTCTTTGACCCTAAACTGCTTGCCGTACTTTGGATCAATTTCCCAAAGTCCCTTAAGCTGCAGAGTCTGTGAGTCCTTGACTCCAATAATGTGCCCCTTGATGGTGATGGAATTTTTTGATTTCTCTTCGAGGAAGGAACCAATCAGGAACCCATCTTCAGGATTACTGAAAACGATCCGCTCCAGGGTCCCAATCAGAGTTGCTTCCCCTTCACTCATGAGACGCTTCGTTTATTTTCTGAATGAATCGCTGACACGGAGTATTGAAGGAAAAATGGGAAATGAAACTTTCAAAAGTTGGAAAAACTTTCTTTGGAGTTTGTTTTTGAGACCCTAATTGATGAATGCAAAAAATAGAATGAAATTCATGATCTCGAAAGGGGGCCTCCATTTCCCAATCTCCCATCAAACTAAGATCAGGAATCTTCAGGAGAATAATAGGGAGAACGGATCATCTGAATCAGGTCGAATTTCCAGGATCCTTTCTCTTTCTGGAGCAGGAAGGCTTTGGGTTTGGTGAACTGCAGGTCATAGAAGCTTTTGTGCCGAAAAACGATATGAGCATTCATGTAGAGCAGGGTCCGGTAACGATAGGAAATTTCCGAGGGTTTTTCCTGAGAAAGGCCAACCGGGACCCAGTCCAGTTCCACCATGCGTGTGGCAAATTCCTCTAGGGAAAGGATTTCTCGAGACTGTTTTTTGCCAAAATCGTACATCTCGAAATAGCGTTCCTCCTGCCAGAGTTGGAGAAACGTTTCAAAGACCAGCCGCGTCTCCTTGCTGATCGCCTCCATTTCCGCCGGTGTAGGCTGCCTGGCATTCAGGACTGGAGCTCCCAGAGAAAGGGCCAGAAGCACCAGCAAGACCAGGCGTTTCAAGTTACGGCATAATGTTTGAGTCGGATCCACAGGCTTTCCAGTGCTAAAGTCCGGTTGGCATTGAGTTCGATGTTTTTCCGTGTTTCCGCAAGGTCTCTGCTGAATTGGTATACATCCTCGAGTTGATAACGTTTGGAACACTGCTCAAGTTCCTTTTTTTTATGGGCATAAAGCAGGTTCTGCTCCGGAAGACGATGCTTAATCCAGGCCAGATCCCGAAACCAGTTTTCCAACACATCCAGGGTTAAGCGCCATTCCTCATTTTTCGATTTAGCCCATTCGGCCGTTTTCTTCAGAATCGATTCCATGCATTCGGCTGAAAGGTCCATCAGAGATCCGATCACCGAATCCTGGATATTCTGCATGAGCTCCACCTGCAATGCAAGATCACTGCGGACTCCTCCTGCCCCGAATGAGGTTAGCAACTCGAGCTGTTCCTCCTTCAACTCGGTTTCCCTGCTCAGGATTTCGAACACCTTGTCCTTTTCCAGGGGACGAAAGCGGATGTGCTGGCACCGTGAAACAATGGTTTCCAGGAGATTCTGGGGATTGAGGGTGATGAGCAGGATCAGGGTATCGGGAGGAGGTTCCTCCAGGGTTTTCAGAAAAGCATTGGCTGATTCACGATTGAACTGATCGGCCCCATCAAAAATCAGCACACGGAATTTTGCCCGATCCGGATGGAGATGGAGCCAGTCCAGAGCATCCCGGACCTGAGAAATGCGGATGTTCTTTCCTTCCGGTCTTAACACCCGAAAATCAGGAAAATGCTCCAGCTCGATCTGACGGCAATAATCACAATGCCCGCAAGCGTCCTTTCCCTCCTCTTGACAGTTCAGCGTTTGCGCCAGCGCCACCGCGGCCTTGAACTTCCCTATATGCGCCATTCCACTGAAAAGCCAGGCATGAGGGATCCTTTCATGACCGATCGCCATCCGAATCAAACGGATCGCCTTTTCCTGACCGATGATATGTTCCAGGGACATTCAATCCTTTTCGGGTTGGATTTTGGTTCTCAAACTTTCAAATTTTTTTGATTTCAGTCCTGGAGTCCATAGTATTGCGCCAGCCGCTCAAATCCAGACCGGGAACGTTCTATGGCTTCCTCAGTGCAGCATATTGAAATCCGGAAATGCCCTGGTCCTCCAAATCCGGATCCTGGAACCACCAGAATCTGTTCCTGTTGAGCCCTTCGGACGAAGGCCACATCATCAGGTTCGGGAGATTTTGGAAACAAATAGAATGCCCCACGCGGAAGAACCACATCGAACCCCAATCCAGTCAGCATTTCATAAAACCGGTCACGGAGATTTTGATATACGGAAACATCGACGCTGGCCCCCTCCATGAAGGGGAGAATTCGCTGCATCAGTGCGGGAGCATTGACGAAACCCAAAATCCGGTTGGAAAGAACCAACGCCTGACGAACGGTTTCACGTTCTGGAATACCAGGATGAATCGCAATGAAGCCGATGCGTTCCCCTGGAAGTCCAAGATCCTTGGAGTGGGAATGAACACGGATCGAATGCGGATGACTCAAAAGGACATCTCCGCTCTTCATGCCGTCGAAAACAAGCCTGCGATAGATATCGTCTGCAACAAGGATGATGGGATGCCCAAATTCCTGCTCCTTTTTCCGGATCAGTCCTCCCAGTTGGTCTAACGACTCTTGGGAATAAATGACTCCGGTGGGATTGTTCGGAGTATTGATGATGACGATCTTTGTTTTGGGATTCAATGCAACATCAAAGGCTTCCAAATCAAGTTGAAATGTTTCCGTGGTCGAGACCGTTTTCAGCACTCCTCCGTGATTGGTCGCATACGCTCCATATTCCACAAAAAACGGTGAAGGGGTCAGAACTTCGTCCCCAGCGTCGAGCAAGGCTTTCATCACCACATTCAGTCCACCCCCTGCACCAGAACACATCACCGTGTCCCCGGCTTCGAACTCGAGTCCGGTTTCCTTTTTCAGTTCATCCGCAACGAAATTTCGGGTCTGATCAAAGCCTGCATTGGGCATGTAACGGTGCATCCCAGGCTGAGGCTGTCTGATCATCTCCAGCAACTGTTGATGAACTATTTCAGGAGGTTCAAGGATCGGGTTTCCAAGACTGAAATCATGGACCTTTTCCTCGCCATGAATGGCTTTTAGACGTGCTCCCTCCTCGAACATTTCACGGATCCAGGAGGAACGAGTCATGGACTCACGCAGTTGATTGGCAACAGGCATGGGTGATGTCAGTTTTCAAAAAGGTGTTAAGAAAAATAAAAAAACAGCTTAATGCAGTCGGAACAAAAAGAACAGTGGTGGAGAGGAGATCAACTCCTCAGGCAGTTGAAGCTTCGGCCGGGTCGATCCACTGCCCTTCACTGCGTATCAATTCAATCAAACGCTCCACTGCGACCTGGCTGGAGATATTACGCTCAACGCACTGCTGTCCATGATAGAGGTGGATCTTTCCCGGACCGGCCCCGACATAACCATAATCCGCATCGGCCATTTCTCCTGGTCCGTTGACAACACACCCCATCACGGCAATCTTGATCCCGGTCAAATGAGCGGTTCTTTGTTTGATGAGGTTGGTGGTCTGTTGCAGATCGAAGAAGGTCCGCCCACATGATGGACAAGAAATGAAATCTGCCTGAAACATACGGACCCTTGCAGCCTGCATCAGGATTTTTGCAAAGCATGCTGAGATCGATTCCGGATCATCTTCCTTGCAGACCAGAGCATGCAATTGCCCTGAAGTGATCAGCTCACCTAATTCCGCAGCAAGGCCGAGGTGATCCTCTACCGAATCCATCACAGGAAGTTCGAATCCAACCATCAACGGCATTAACTTTGGCGAGACCCATTGCTTAAATTTTTGGAGTGAAAAGAGAGGGTTCTGAGATTTCAGAAGCAGAATTTTTGAGCGAAATTCCTCAAAGTTCACTTCATTCAAACCAGCCTTGATTGCATGATCCTCTAAAGCAAGAATTTGCTCTTGGGTCGATTCTTCGAGCCTGGCATCAAAAACCTTTAGGGGATCAGGATAGGAATTTTTCCCGGCCCATGCCATTAGTTTGAAACTTTCTCTAGGGCCGATCCTGCATCCCGATGGCTTCAGCATAATGGTTTCAACATCATCAAAATTTTCAGTTCTTAGATTTGCTCTCGAAAAGAACGGATTCCTTGTTGATAAGTATGCCGATGATTCGCCAGGAACTTCCTTTTTCTCAGAAAGAGAGGCATGGCTGATATTTCCCGAAACGCTGTTCATCAAAGCTTCCACGTCTCGGAGAATGGCTTTGGCGGCAGGGATTTCATTTTCTGCTGGTTCAGTCAGAGAAACCCGGATCGTATCTCCAAGTCCCTGACAGAGTAATCCTCCAATTCCGACCGCACTTTTGATGCGTCCCTCCGAAGCATTACCTGCTTCCGTCACTCCGAGATGGAGAGGATAGTCCATCGATTCTTCCTCCATCCTCAGGACCAGCAGACGATAGGCTTCTTTCATCACCAGTGGATTGGACGATTTCATCGAGAGAATCGTGTCATGAAAATTGTATTTCATAAAAATTCTTAAAAATTCCAATGCGGACTGGACCATCCCTTCCGGAGTATCACCATAACGGTTCATGATTCGGTCGGACAAAGAACCGTGGTTCGCTCCAATCCTCAATGAACGTTGATAGGATTTAAGGTTTTTCAGCAAAGGCATCAGGACTTCTTCGATGCGTTCCAATTCTTCGGCATACTGAAGCTCACTGTATTCCCGAATTTCGAATTTTTTCCGGTCTGCATAGTTCCCGGGGTTGATCCGGACCTTTTCAAAAGGTTCACAGCTATCAACCGCCAATTGAGGATTGAAGTGAATATCAGCAATCAAGGGACGTTCGATCCCATCTTCAGACATCCTCCTGCGAATCTCAGGAATTGCATCCAATGCTTTCCGATTCGGAATGGTGATACGGATCATTTCGCAGGATGCCTGATCGAGGGCACGTATTTCTCTGATCACTCCATCGAGGTCGGTCGTTTCCGAAGTGAGCATCGATTGAATCCGGATTGGTTCATTCGAACCCACGCCGACTTTGCCCACCATCACGGTTCGTGTTTTACGGCGAAGGACTTCAGCAATCATCAGGAGTGTGTTCTGCATCGAGGTTTAACCCTCTGTTCATGACTACACATTTTGTCATCCACTGATATTAAAGCAAAGAATTGGAGGTATGGAAACTTGTGAGAAGCGGATGAAGAAGCTTGAAAAGAATCCGCTTAAAATGGGAGGAGGGTATTTACTCAGTTCAGATATCGACTCTCTTTCCTTCCCTGAAATTCCCGGAAAAAACCTGCTCACCCGTTTTGGCAAAGAGGGAACCATCACCATGTTTTTTGTTGTTCCTCCAGAGTCCATCGTAATAAAGCGTTCCGTCAGCCCGGTATTGTTTTCCTTTGCCTTGGCGTTTTCCCTGGCGAAACTGGCCTGAGTAAACCAACTGTTCTTCTTTGTTGTAGATCGCACCCTGGCCATGTTTCTGTTGTTCTCTCCATTCCCCGGCGTAATACAGACTGCCGTCTTCTCTGAATTCCTTGCCTTGGCCTTCACGTTTTCCTTGGGCGAACAAACCGGAAAAGGCTTTCTTGCCTTCACTGTTGAAGAGATTCCCTGCCCCGTCTTTCTTCCCTTTTTTCCAATTCCCGTCATAGTACAAAACACCGGATTTTCTGTATTCTTTTCCCGCTCCCTCACGCTGGTTGCTGACAAAATTTCCTTCATAGGCAATTTTTCCATCAGGAAAAAATAATATACCTGATCCGTATTTTTTCCCATTTTGCCATTCACCCTCATAAAAAAGCAGGTTTTCTCCACGATATTCTTTACCCATTCCATGTGGTTTTCCCTGCTGAAAACCTCCTTCGTAAACCAGGCTTCCTTTTGGCCCATAGGTCTTCCCCATTCCGTCCTTTAGGCCTGCTTTCCAGTCTCCCTCGTAGAATTTCTGCCCATCCTTTCGGTATTCGTTTCCAGTTCCATCAGGCTTGCCGGATTTAAAACCTCCCTGATAGACCAGGGTTGCATCTTTTGTGAGGATTTTTCCTTCCCCATGACGCTTGTCTTCCTTCCAAGAGCCTTCATAGATAACACTGCCATCTTTGCGGAATTCCTTCCCCGATCCAGATTTCAGGTTATCGGCAAAAGTTCCACGATAAAGGACCTCTCCCGAACTGAAAAATAATGTCCCCTGACCGTGTCTTTTTTTATTCTGGTAATCTCCTTCGTAGAGCAAACCACCGTCTTTGCGGAATTCCTTCCCCTGACCACTTGGTTCCCCCTTGATGAAAAGTCCGGCAAAAACAGGATTCTGCTGGGAATCAAAGAGTTCTCCCTGACCCTCACGGAGGTCCTGTTTCCATTCCCCAGCATAGAGTTTGATGCCATCTTCGTTGTATTCAACTCCTTGCCCCTCTCTTACATTCCCATAAAATTCTCCTTCAAAAATTCTTTCACCCCTCATCGAATAGAGCTTTCCTGATCCTTGTCTTTGACCTTCGACAAAACTGCCTTCATAGACCAATGTTCCGTCGTCGCGAAATTCCTGTCCTGGCCCATGGGGTTTTCCCTCTGCAAAATCTCCTTTGAAAATGACAGCTTCATCAGGCCCAAAGATCTGTCCGGCCCCGTGCCTTTGGTCCTTCAGGAAATTGCCGCTGAAAAGCAAATCTCCAGTTTCCCGATACTCCGACCCTTGGCCTTCACGTTTCCCTTTGACAAAATTCCCTTCGAAGAGCCTGCTTCCGTCTGTCCCGTATACGATGCCTCTTCCGGTTCTTTCCCCCTTTTCAAACATCCCCTCATAAGCCAGGGAACCATCGAAACGATACTCCCGGCCAATGCCCTGTGGTTTCCCATCTTCAAAGAGTCCCTCAAAAAGAACTTTGTCGTCTGCAGAAAAAATCTTTCCCTGACCATCTCTTGAACTGTATTCGAAGTTTCCTTGATAAACCTTCGAACCATCTTCCCGGAACTCAGTACCGTATCCATGCCGGGTGTTTTCTGCAAAATCTCCTTCATAAATGAGAATATTTCCTGGAAGAAAATATAGGCCTTTGCCATGGCGCTGCCCCTTGAGAAAATCTCCTTCATATGCCAGAGAGGCATCTTCCCGAAATTCACTCCCTTTTCCTTCGATTAATCCTTTTACAAAGCCGCCTTCAAAACGGATGACCCCTTGATTGGTATATAGTTTCCCTGGTCCATCACGTCTTCCATTATGCCAACTACCTTCATATATCAAAGTTCCGTCGGTACGATATTCTTTTCCGTTGCCTTGTTGAATTCCTTCCACAAAATGACCTTCGAACTGAATTTTACCATCAGGAAAATAGACTTTACCCAACCCTTGTCGCAAACCCATATTGAAAAGACCTGCATAAAGGAGAGACCCCTCCTTACGAAATTGCTTGCCTTCTCCATCTGGAAAATCATCTAAAAATTTTCCGTCAAAAAGCAGTACTCCATCTTCACCGTATAGTTTTCCTAATCCGGTTTTGAGATTGTTATCCCATGACCCATCAAAAGCTAAATTCCCATTTTCATGAAAAGCCTTGCCTGCTCCTTGACGTTGGTTTGATTCAAACCAACCTTGATAAAGCAGTTTCCCATTCAAACTGTAGAGAGATCCTTTCCCATGACGGAGTCCCATTTCATAATTTCCCAGATATACTTGATACCCGTTTTCACGATATTCCTTTCCCTCACCATGAGGTTCATTCGAATCAAAAGATCCTTCAAAGATAAGGGCGCCAGAGGCGGAATAAATCTTCCCTGAACCATGTTTCTGGTTCTGTTTCCAACCTCCCTCATAATAGAGGGTTCCATCATCCCGGTACTCACTGCCTTTCCCGTTTTGAAAGCCTTCAAGGAAGTCTCCTTGATAGACAAGTAGTCCTGATACTGAAAAGGCTTTTCCCTTTCCTTCTTTGAGATTATTTTCCCACTCCCCTTCGTAAGCCATGCTCCCGTCACTGCGTCGCAGTTCTCCATTTCCCTGGCGAACCCCAAGGTTCATGGTACCAGTGTATACCTGGCCATCCACATAAGTGTAATTCCCCTTGCCATTGGGTTTACCCTGAAGCCATTCTCCTTCATAACTTGATCCGTCGCGTTTGCTGACCCGGCCTCTTCCAAACCTTTGACCATCCTTCCATTCACCATCGTAACCGACGAAACCATCGGCTTCCTTGAAGATCCCTCTGCCATGTTTTTTTCCACGCAGGAAGCCCCCATGATATTCTGTTCCATCGGCAAAGAGGTAGGTCCCTTTTCCTTCAGGATAATCATCCATCCATTTGCCAGAATAGATTGAACCGTCAGCAAGCCAGGAGGTACCATTTCCGGAACGGATTCCGTCCTCCCAAACCCCTTGGTAAACAGCTTTCCCTTGTAGATCATAAAGGGTCCCCTGCCCTTGGAAGGCATAACCTCCCTGTGAAAGTATTTTCAACTCTCCTTCATATTGAAGAATATCTTTTTCAGGGAAGTAGAACTTCACCGAGCCATGAGGCTTTCCAAATACCCAGTTTCCTGAAATGTATTTACCCCCATTCGTTCTAAACAAAGTCCCTTTTCCATGAAAAAGTCCATCGCGGAAAAGCCCTTCGTACATCAAAGTAGCCTGGGCATTGAACTGCCTTCCTGGTCCGGAAAACTGACCATTTTCGAAATTACCCTGATAAACCGCCAACTGCTGATCACTGAAGAGGGTCCCAGAACCATGATAAACCCAATTGCCTGATTTGAGGGTTCCTTCATAGATGACCTTGCCTGAAGGGTCATAAACCGTCATCAAACCATCGGGCTGTCCTTCGGTCCAAGATCCTGCCAACCTCAGGCTTCCGTCTTCATGGTAGAGCTTTCCAGTTCCAGAAAACTTTCCTGCCTTGAACTCCCCATGGTAACGTAACTTCCCTGTACCCCAGAAAAGCCTTCCTGGACCTTCACGCTGTCCATTTCGGAATTCACCGGCATAGATGACTTTTCCCTTTTTGTTATAAAAAACACCCTGCCCGTGAATACGCCCGTCCTTGACTTTAACAACATATTTTTTCGAACCATCCGGGTAGAAAAACAGATCTTCTTCGCTTTTAAGCAACATCTTTATTGACTTAACGTTTTTTGAAAAACGCTTTTGGTCTTCATATTTAGTCAAGTAACTCTTATAGCCTTCGCGGTTTCGAAACTTAATGGATCTTTCGAAATCAAGTTTTTGAAGCTCTAATTCTATATTGGAAAAATAAGTCGGGAGATTCTTATTGAATTTAGATTCATGTAATTTGTTCTTATAAATCCTGATAAAATTTTCATATGCCCTACGATTAGCTTTTTTATCTGCATCTTCGTAATCCAACCGGATAATTGCACCTTTCGAAAAAGACACCATTTCGGAAGCATCATGATCGTTACGGTGTTGGAGGATGAATTTTTTGTAGGCCGTTCGAGTATTACTTTTCTTTGTATTTTTAAACTGCAGTTCACGGATTCGTTTTCTGACCCAGGAAACATCCTGATTCGCATCCTCTTGTTTCATATAATTCGAGAGGAATGTAGAATAGGTGATCAGGGAATCCTGTTTCTTGGCCAGGTTCAGATCATGATATCTGAGCCAGTTCATCACACTTGCAAAGTTTTCGGGCACCATGGGACGCTCCGAATATCGTGCGATGTATTTTCGAAGGTCTTTAGGATCCTTGCTGAGTCTGCATTTTTCGAAGATCAGACTTTCGATGGATTTTTCCGCTTCAGCTAGCTGATCTGCAGCCAACGGGTCTTGATTGTAAAGATCCACAAAGGCATCAAACCCCTTCACCGAGTTCTGTTCTTGAGCCTGCTGTAATTTGAGATGGATGATCCCTAACCGTGCTCCACGAACCTGTTCCAAAGCATCCGGTTGATCACGATATTTCTGGATGAAAGCAAGGTAGGCCTGTTCGGTGTTTTCCTGTTGGGCTTTTTTGAAATCCGGATCGATACCAGCACAGCCAGTGATCCACAAAAACACCAATCCCAGAACAAAAATCCAACCTTGAGGCATTTTCATTTCATCCTGAGAAAAAAGGAGTTTTTTGCGAAGAAATAAAAGGTTCATGATAGATAAAAAAAGGACGATTCATGATATGCAGAAGGCCACAGAAGAGTTGTATGACGAAAGTCAGTTGGAAAGGGATGCCAGTCTTTCTCTGGCCTTTTCTCCATATTCCCCTTTGCTTTCAGAAAGGGATTCTAATAAAGCCAACTGCTGATCACTTTGATCGAGTTTCCCAAGCAGTTCACTGGCATCAAAGATGGTTTTGTTCAGAAAGTCACTTTCAGGATGGTCCGAAATCAAAAGTCCATAAAATCCCAAACTTTCTTCCAGGGCTCCTCGGCGTTTGTGGGATTCTGCCAGCATGAGGATCAGTTGGTCCGGAGGAAGATTGCTTCCTTCGTTGAGCATTTCCAGCAATTGCTCCTCAAGGCTGGAAGAATCACCAAATTCCGCAAGCATCAGGGAACTGACCAAAAGGCTTAATTCATTGAACTGTGCCTTGCTGCTTGAGGCACGCATCTCCTCAATCTGCTGTTTGGAAAGGGCAAGTTCCGTTTCCAGGGTTTTTACCTTTTCCTGTAACTCCTGACTCAATCGGATCAGTTGTGCTATCTCAGTCTTTGACTCCTCAACGAGTTGTCTCTGCTCGGAAAACTGATCCTGCAACTCACCCTGATACTCCTCCATTTCCAACTGCATTTTGATAAGTGCCTGCTGCAGTTTTTTGACCTGGTCCGCCGACTGTCCGAACAAGACAGAAGGTAGAGTCAAACCAAAGATCAGAAGTAGAGCAATCAGATTTTTTCGTTCAAACACGACGGGGCTCCATCAGGATTATCGCAGTGCAGGCCCCCAGGAAGGCATCGTTTCCTGCAGACCTGATTTGGAATTTGTCAACCGGACCGCTTCTCCTCCGGAGGAAAGGGAGTAGTATATTTTCCAGTCCCCACCCTTTTTGCCTGAAAACGCAATCATCGAACCGTCGGGGGACCAGGTCGGACTCTCTGCATTCATGCCTTTGGGAGTGACTCGATTTTCTTCCTTAGACTTCGGATCGATCCTGTAGATTGAAGAAACCCCTTCACGCTTGCTGGCATAAGCTATAAATTTCCCATCGGGTGACCAGGAAGGAGACACGTTGTATTTCCCTGTTTCAGTAATTCGGTTCATTTTTTTTCTTTGCATGTCCCGAACATAGACCTGAGGACTTCCCGTCCGGTCCGAAATCAAAGCAAGATACCTCCCATCCGGAGACAAGGCGGGCTCTGTTTCAATGGCAGAATTTTTGGTAATCCTGTCCGATTCTCGTAGTTTCGGAGTTGGCATGCCATATATTTTTTCCCCATCAAGATAATACTCATATATATCAGTGTTACTTCGATTCACATATTTTGAAATGAATACTCTCCCGGTGGAACCCCACTCTGCAGCACTGCCGGTTCCTTCATCAAAAAACACTTCTACACTTTTCACTCGAAGCGGACGGAATCCCTGCATGAAGACCCTTGTTCCACGAGCTGTGATTGCAGTATAGAGAATGGTTTTCCCATTCGGATCCCAACTGGCTCCATAATTCGAAAACAGATTGAACGTCAACTGTTTTAAGCCATCATCTCCGTGATACTTAAGGAAAAGAGTTTTAACCTGGGTTTCTGATTTATCATTGGCCGAATAGATGATTGGACTTCCCAGAGACCCTTTAATGCCAAAAAGCTGCTTCAGCATCAGATTACTGACCTGGGCGCTTTTCCGTGAGATGTACGTTTCGTCCTGCTTCTTGAATTTCACTCCAAAAACAAGGGGTTCGAATCCACTTTCCGCAGAACTTTTCAGAGTTGAAATGATCGAACCCGATTCAATCGTATTTTCGATTTCAAGCAGATATTCTGCATCTCCTGCAGAAGCATTTTCAAAGAGCAAAGAGTGTGTCAATTGCCTTTGCATTTTTTTTATCAAAACCGAATTCTTAGACGAGTCAGATATTGACGAGATATTCAATTTGATTTTGGCTATGTCCGGTTGAGAGACATCATAAAATTCAAGTGCATGCAGCATCGAAGCGGCAAGGATGCATAAACCAACACTCAAAGCAAATTTCATTTTCATTTTCTTTCTCGATTTGGGGTTATGGTATAGAAAGGACAAATTTATCATTTAGGTTTGAATTTAATGCCGATTTCGGTCAATGAACCTTCAAATCCTTCCGGAAGTGGAAGCAATACTTCCAGTTCATTGAGGAGATCACGAACCGACTGGTCAAAAATCTTATTTCCTGAGATATCAACAAATGCATATTGGAGAATCGTTCCTTTTCGGTCCACGATGAGTTTCACACGCACTTCGAGTTTTGCAGAAATCTCGAGTGGGATCTTCCACTTCTGTCTCAAAAGCGGATCGACTTTCATCAGGTATTCACGATATTGAAGCAAGTTCAGAGGTTTGATCTTATCCCTTATTTTGGATTTACCCGCAGAAAAAAGGGCCGCATTTTTGTTGACCACCTCTACCGCATTTTTTGTTTCTTCCTTGGAAAGTTTTCCACGTTTGCGGATTTTCTTCAGATCAATCTTACCGAGTTTAAGTTTGCCTAGAACATCCTTCAGGTTCACATTTCCGGATGTGCCGCCCTCCGGCAAGGTTTTTTCGAGTTCTTTCAGATCATCCAGGGACAGGTTTTCCAGATCCTCAAGATCCAGATTGGCAATCACGATTTCATTCCCATCTCCGGCTCCACTATCTTTGGATTGACTCCCGGATCCTGTTCCTAATCCCACATTTTCTTTTTGTACCACCAAAGCAGGTTGAGATTTAGGCTCTACAGCCTGAACCCTTGATGCCTTGGGTTGAGGTGCATCTGAAATTTCCCTTCCTGACACTTGAAGTGATTCTTCATTTCTCAGGGTCTTCCGCTCAAGTTGAACCAGTTTTGAGGCAGTTTGAATTTTTGTCGGTTCTTCAGCTGTTTGAGTTTCCTGCAGTTTGGACAAAGAGGCTTCGGTCCCTGTTTTGGTTTCTGGAAAAGTTCCCTTCTCAAAATTTGTTTCTGGAGCATCTGCAACTTCCATCTCTGCTGATGCTTCTTCCTTGGGAGTCTCAACGGTTTTTTCTGAAGCACGATCCTTTTTCGCAATTTCCATGCGTTCAGGTTTCGCACGGTCCAATACACTGCTTTCTTTTTCAGAGAATTCAACCTGCTGCTTCAAACGAACCGTATTTTCTCTGAGAGCCCCCGAGGACTCATGGCTCAAGGCCGATTTGGTCTGGTTGAGTTCTGAAAGAGAAGTACTGGAAACACTTACATTTTCCACCTTAGGAGCTTCAAAGAGGGAGCGATTGTCGAGGTCCTTCAAAGCCGATTCAGTAAGGCTGGACAAAGTTCCTTCCGAACTTGAAAAGTCTTCCAGGATCGAATTGACTCCAGACTTGAGCAGAGTTGAAGAACTGTCAAATTCGGAAAGTTCCATCGTTGTACTGTCTTCTTCCAATAGGTTTTCCAGTGGTTTTGCCAGTAAATCCTGCTGGCCTTCTAGCTCCTCAAAAACTTCAGGAGAATCTTCTTCTCCTATCAATGTTTCAGGTCCTGGTCCGTCATCCGCTGATTCTGAAAGTACTTCAATCTTTTCAACTTCTTCAGAAAGCACCGATTTCAGCAGAAGTGATTTGCGTTCCTTTTCGGCTTTTTGCTGAAGCTCCTCTGCACTGACGCTTTCCGGTTCAACCACCTTTGGTGATTCCTGGACGGGTTCGGGTTCAACTGCGGCTTCCACCAACGGTTTGGGTTCAGGTTTGGGTTCAGGTTTGGGTTCAGGTTTGGGTTCAGGCTTGGGTTCAGGCTTGGGTTCAGGCTTGGGTTCAGGAGTTGGTTCGGGTTCTGCAATAGGTTCTTCTTCAACCACCTTTGGGGATTCCTGGACAGGTTCGGGCTCAGGTGCGGCTTCCACCAACGGTTCAGGTTCAGGCTTGAGTTCAGGAGTTGGTTCGGGTTCTGCAATTGGTTCTTCAATGCTTTCGTTTTCAGGTTCGGTTTCCTCAACCGAAGTTTCTGCCACTGTGGATAAAGGCTCTTCCAATTGCTGAGGCAGATCATTTGCCTGGGTCTGTTCCGTTTCTGGAGGCAGGATGGCAGCTGTTTCATCATTCTGGTCTTTTTTAGAAAGAGGTACCTGTTCTTCAACACCTGCGGATTTTCCCCCACCTCCATCTGATTGTGTCTCTCCAACGCCGGACCCGGCTTCTTTTCTTTCAAGAGCAGCAATGAGAGCCCGTACCTCCTCTGCAGACAGCGCGTTAATCTCGATCGACTGCTGTTCAAGCATCTCGAACTCATTCGATTCCTCTTCCTCTTGCTTGTCGAAAAAAAGAGCATTCATTCCGAACAAACTCCCCACCATCAACAGGTGGATCGTACACGAAATGATCAGACCTGATTTTAAGAAATAGGAATAGTATTTTTTTCGAAATTTTTTTTTCTCTTGCAAAACTATTGATCCTCAAAAACCAATCCTATTTTTTCATGACCCTGATTCTGCAAAAACACCATCATTTCGACAAGCCGGTCATAGGACACTTTCTGATCGGCCTGGATGAACACTTTTTCGGGATCCATGTCTGCAACAAGGGACGGAAACTGGTTCGTGAAGTCCGCCTGCGAATACGTCTTTTCCTTGAAGATAATTTGATCATTGAGGGCAATCCCGACGACCAGAAATTCCTTTTCTACACTGACCGGAAGCTTTTCTGCCCTGGCCCCATCTGCACTTGGTAAATCAATGCCGATGGTCCTGGTCATTGCCGGTGCTGTGACCATGAAAATGATCAATAGCACCAGCAACGTATCAACCAAGGGTGTAATGTTGATTTCAGAAACGAGCTTTCTTTTGCCTCTGCCGCCTGAGGCAGAACCTCCGACACCCATATTATCTTTCCTGAATTGAGTTCTGTTTCATTGGTTGGATTGATTGATCACGAACTCTCAACAAAACACGATTAAGCCTGTTTTATGACGAGCTAAACCGTAACCACCTCAAGTTTGAATTCAAAATTCGAATCAGAATGAATGGATTCAGAATTTTCCGAATTCCTCAGTTTTTTTGTAGCGGCTGATGAGTTCCAGCTGCATCCGGTTTAAGAGGATCATGGTAAAACGATCAAACTTCTGCCCCAAAATCTGGGTCCAGTAGCTAATCATATTGAATGCAGCAGAAGAGGGTATGGCGACAAAGATTCCAAGAGCTGTAGCAACCAGGGCTTCAGATATGGCTGGTGCCACAACAGATAGGTCTGCAGAACCCATGTTCCCAATGGCCGTAAATGCATTGATGATCCCGACCACTGTGCCTAGCACGCCCAGGAAAGGTGCAATGTTGGAAGTGGTTGCAAGTACCGAAAGCAATGTTTCACGGCGCTCTGCCATCTGGTTCCCAACACGACCAACAGTATGATTGATCATGCTATCGAAATCATCCTTCAAAACCTTCATTTGCGAATCCGCAAAATTCAGTTCGGGATAGTCTTTTTCGAATTTTCGTTGAACATTGACGACCTCTTCAAAAACAATCCCGAGGTCATAGTCCACCATACCCCTGCGTTTGTTAATTTCACTGAATTCAATCAGGTCTTCCGCAGAATTAAAGGACTTAACAAAGGCTGCATTTTTTTTGTCCTCCATTTTCAGCTGGAGGATTTTGCTGATGATAATCCCCCAAGTGCATACCGATAAAATGAGTAGCAAACAAAAAATGCTGAGGGTTATTGCACCACCATGCAATATCGCATTTACAAAATCATCAAATGTCATTGAATTTATTGAAGTTTAAACATGTAATCAGTTCGCCGATTGCGGGTCCACCAGTCTTCCTGAGATTCGCCAGAAGTCCGTTCCATCTGACATTCTTCACCTCGGCTCACTCCTAAGACTGGAATGTCGCCTTGAAGGGTGTAAAGGGTGGTCAGCAATTTGATCGGAGTTTTCCAGCGCCGTTCTCCCAAGGCTTTGTTGTAGTCGTTGGAAGCACGGATGTCGGTATTGCCCTCAAGTTGGATCGTTATATCCTGGTAATCCACAAGAATAGGTATCAGAAGCTCGTGATTTCTATTAATTTCATCCACGTACCCGTCTATGTTCGAGCGGTCAGTATCGAAATAGCTGGGAGAAATCAGGAGATGATCGAGAATTCCCTCGATATCCCTGCAAAATGCATCTTCGATTTCCAGCCTCCGGTCTCGTTGCAGACGAGCATAGAGCTTGGCCAGGGTCTCACTGAGGAAATTCTTTTCCTGAGCAACGACCTCTTCGACTTTCTTTGCGATTGATGCGATATCCTCTTCACTCACATCTCCTGCTTCTTCAAGGATCTTGCGAACTTCTTCGGCTGATGTGGCGGCTGCAAGTTTCTTCGCAAGTTCTTTGGTCTCCTTGACAATTTTACTGGTTTCTTTCACCACTTCAGCAATTTCCTCTTTGGTGAGAGTCGTGGTTTCCTCCAGGACTTTTGCCAAAAGCTTTTCCTTAATTAGTTGTTTGACTTCTTCCTCATCCAACCCGAGTTTCTTACCTTCAGCTCTAGCTTCCTTGATTATTTTTTCGACTTCCTCTTTACTCACTCCCAATTTTTTGATTAGTACCTCTTTCAGTTCTTTTACAGTCAGTTCTCCTGTTGCCGCTTTAACAATCAGTTCTTCAATTTCATCGGCACTGAGCTTTGAATCTTTTTTGATTTTGCCGGCCACTTTTTCCTTGAAGAGACGTTTCGCTTTCTTCTCAGCCCTTTTCTTAAGAACTTTAGATATCTCCTCTTTCAGTTCTGCTTTGGCCTCCTCGACCTTCTCTTTTTTGACCAGCAGTTCCTTCTTCTCAGCTAGATCTTTAACGGCCAGTTCCTTGATCAGTTTTTTTCTTTGTTCAGCAGCTTTTTTTGCCTTTTCATCCTCAAGTCTTTGAGCATCGGATAGTTTTTCATCCTCATCCAGATCATCCAGTGTCATCGAAGCTTTTTTATCTTCAGCTGAAGGAGGAGCAGTTTCTTCAGCTGAAGGAGGAGCAGTTTCTTTAGGCGGACAGCCGGTGAGGATGAATGCCAAACCAAGAATCACGACAAGTTGGAGAATATTTTTCATGGGACTCTTTTGAGTTTAGGGGTCCTGTCCTTGAGAGGATTTTCAGGATAAGAGATTGCAGCCTCTCGGATCATGTGATGATCCATGTATTTGGTCAATGTCAATTCTAACCCATAAATAATGCTTGAAATTTCTGATTAGCTCAAGAAATTTTGATTGAAAACCCTTTTATCGTTCTTGTTACTGAGTCAGACAATACATTTTCTAGCGCAACTTGAACATGTAATCCGTTCTTCGGTTTCTTGTCCACCAAGCACTCTCTGATTCATCTTTCAAACGCTCCAGCTGACATTCTTCTCCACGGCTGACTCCGGTCACAGGAATATCAGCCTGTACCGTGTAAAGTGTTACTAGAACACGACTTGGGGTTCTCCAGCGCCTTTCAGCAAGAGCCTTATTATAGTCATTGGTACCGCGTAGGTCGGCATTGCCCTCCAATTGAAGCATGATGTCCTGATAGTCATTCAGGATCAGTTCCATCAATTGATAGCTACGGTTCATCGCATTCACATAAGCATCAATATCGTATTTATTGGTTTCGAAATAAGTTGGTTCGATCAGCAGGTGATCCAGCAACCCTTCGATGTTTGCACAAAAAGCTTCTTCTATATTCAACCTGCGGTCCCGTTGAAGACGTGCATAGAGTTTGGCCATGGTCTCACGCAGAAACGATTTTTCTTCTGCAAGAACCTTTTCATTTTTCTCAACGATGGATTTAATCTCCTCCTCACTGATATCCCCTGCTTCCTCAAGTATTTTCCTGATTTCCTTAGCCGTTGTAGCATTCCCAATCTTCGTGAGCAGCTCATTGGTTTCGGTGGCAACCTTCTCAACTTTTTGAATGACTTTGTTTAGCTCATCTTTTGAAAGTGTCGTGGTTTCTTCCAAGATTTTTTTCAAAAGCACCTTTTTTACATCTTTTCCTTTGGATGTTGCTTCTGAAATCATTGCTTCAACTTCTTCATCAGAAATCCCAAGCTTTTCTATCAGGATTTTTTTCAACTCCTCAACCTCCAATTCTCCCTTGGACGCCTTCACGATCAATTCTTTAATTTCTTCAGATGAAATCTTGGAATCCTTCTTAATTTTTCCTGCAATTTTTTCATTAAAAATCTCTAGGGCTTTTTTCTCTGCACGGGCTTTGAGAATGGTATCAACCTCTTCTTTCAATGCAGATTTACTCTCAATTATTTTCTTTTTTTGCTCAATAACAGCTATTTTTTGTTTTGAATCTTCAAGCCCCAGATCCTGGAGTTGCTTCTTTCGTAGATCATAATCCGCAATCCAGTCCCGATCCTCCTCTTGTTCCTCTTCACTCAACTCTGGGATTTCCTCAAGATCCCCAACTTCAATCAGATTTTCTGGTGGAGTCGGTGGAGTCGGTGGAGTACAACCAAAAAAAGCAACCACTAAAAGAATAAAGAAGATGTTACGCATCATTTTGAAAGCATTAGTTAATTCAAGATATCGAAACAATTTATTGAGCGTAATCATAGGTGTAATCTGGAGTTAAGTGGATAATATGCCTTTAAAGTATATTCTGCAATATTCAAACCTCATAAAAACATAAAATTGAAACAACTTTGCCTGAACCAACTCATGAAGGCCTAATCAAAGGTTTTTTCATTCATGAAGAGGAACCAGGATCCAACTGTAATAAGATCCAATTCAAAGCTTCTACAGAAAATTGGAGTTGGTGTTCCTTTTTACTGAAAAAAGGATTGGCTTCGATTTTAGTCGTTTGAACGGTGGTTCCTTCATGGCCTGGATTTTTTTTAGCCAGGGCGACATAGGACAATCCATTCTTACGACTTTTTCGATCCGGAGAAAGGGGCCCTGCCATGCCTGTTTCAGCCAAAACCCAATCAGAACCGGTATGCACTTGGAATTTTTTTGCAAGCGCTTGTGCGCGTTCATGACTTACACTGGAATGATGTTTTCCAGCTTCCCCTAGAAAATCAAGTTGGGATTCCCGGCTGTAGGGTACAAGCACCTGTTTTAAATGTCTGGAGACACCAGGCACAGCAGTGAATGCCGCAGCAATCCTGCCTCCTGTTCCAGATTCAATGAAACTGATGGTATGTCTTTCCCCCTGATTGTGGAGGTTGTCCAACACTGTCAGTAATTTCTTGGCGCAGGTTTCAAGTTCCATTTCCAGTTTTTGACAATGCCCAAGCCAACCTTTTTCAGTCACTTCTTGGAAATCATCCTGATATAGTTTTCGTTTGTGGATCATGTCTGATGCGGATTCCGGCATGAATCCGAGCAGGGACTGACCGGCCTGCACAGAACGACGGATGACGGTAGACGAAAGATTGAGAAGAACCCTCAGGGGTTGTGGAAGCCAACCCGGATCAAGGACTCCTACCTGAAGGATGATTCCTCGACGTTCTTGCAATTCTTTGAGGAGTTCAGGAAGATTTTTATTTCCCCGTGGCACCACCAGCAACTGGGAACCTTCTGAGATGGTCTTCAGATCATCATTGGAGAAGATATTTTCATCCAACATACGGATCAGCAAATCAGTCCCGACCAGCATCGAAATCCGATGACCAGCATCAATGTTTTTTGGGGGGTCGCCTCCTGGATTGGGATGGGGTTCTAAATCTCTGGCATTCCTCAGCCTCATAACGTGTTCCGCTAGGCGGAACGGTCTTTCCCAGCGAAATTCTGCGGTTGAGATTTCCCAGGTCTCTTCTTTCAACAACAAAGGGCTTTTATCATCCAGTGCAAGGCGAGCGGGATAACTGAGCCTTGGATCTGCAAAACTGACAAGAGCCTGTCTTAAAAGGGAAAGTCGTATTTCACCATCAGGGATTCGTTTCCTTTTGGTGGGATCAGGATGAAGTCCGTTGGAAAGAATAAACTCCACCTGCTTCAACTGTGGGATCTGCCTCAATACACATTCAGCAAGCAACAGATGATGAAATCCTGCAGGATCCGCCGTCAAGGGAAAGTGAACCACTTCCCCTATGCCTTCAAGGGATGACCCGTCAATGGCCGAAAAAATGGCAGGGAGTGGATTTTTGGGCATGGAACGGGTATGCACGAGTAGATCTCGGAAGAATAAATCTTCAGGCAGCAGTTACCACTGCAGCCGAGTCACTGATATGATCAAGCTGCATTAGATGGAGGTTCAACATTTTTAATGTTGCATTCACCGCAGCCATGACTTGATCCGGATCAATGCCCACGGTTTGAACCCTTTTGTTGTTCATGTTCCAGGTAATGATCGATTCTGTCAGAGCATCCGTCTGCCCACCTCGCGGAATGCGAATCTGGTAGTCCAGAAGTTCAGGGCATTGAAGATGATGTTTTTTGAGAATTTTTTTGATCGCACTCATGAAAGCATCATAACCCCCGTTTCCACTTCCACTTTCGTTATGCTCCCGTTTATCGAACAAGATCCGGATGCTGGCCACAGAGTTGAGGTTTAAACCGCTTGAAATAGAACAATTCAAAAGCTGAATTCTCTGCTCTTCATGTGTTTCCAAAACGTCGGTAATGATGAAGGGCAGGTCTGCCAAGGTGATGGTTTTCTTTGAATCACCTAATTCTACGACCCTTCGAAGCACCTTCTGTAGATTTTCATCTATCAGTTGAATCCCGAGCAGTTCCAGGTTTTTGTTGAGTGAGGCTTTCCCGCTCATTTTACCAAGTGCATAACTACGGTTACGTCCAAACCGTTCCGGAAAAATAGGATTGTGATACAGACCCCCTTTTTTATCCCCGTCCGCATGGATTCCACTCGTCTGCGTGAAAACATCCTCCCCCACAATCGGAGAATTCCTGGCAAGTCGCTTACCTGAAAAGTTCTCCACCATCTCAGCAACAGGAGTCAGGTTGGCCTCTTCAATCGAAAGTTCTGCATCAAGCTGGTCTTTGAGCACCACCGCCACTTCAGCCAGGGAAGCATTTCCGGCCCTCTCGCCAAGACAGTTCATGGTGCAGTGAATGCTGCGGATTCCTGCTTTAACAGCGTACATTGCATTTGCAACACCAAGTCCATAGTCATTGTGTGGATGAAAATCGAAGGAGGCCCAGGGATAGCGATTCTGCATGTCAGTCATGCTATCGAAGACCTGATCCGGAGACATGACTCCCAGGGTGTCTGGAAGCATGATCCTTTCGATTCCTTCATCCTTCAGTCCTTGAAGCATCTCATAGACATATTCAGGCTTGTCACGATATCCGTTAGACCAGTCCTCAAGATAGACATTGACCCGAACGTTCCTTTGGCGGGCATAAGCCATGGTTTTTCGGATTTCCCTGAGGTGTTCATCCAGGGTTTTCCGGAGTTGGTTGGTGCAGTGATTTTCACTGCCTTTGGTCAGCAAGTTCATGACCCGACCTCCTGCCTCGAGGATCCAATCAACACTGAGGGTATGATCAACAAAACCCAAAACCTCGATCTGCTCCAGATACCCTTTTTCCTCTGCCCATGATGTGATCCTCTGAACACCCTCCATTTCTCCAGAAGATACTCGAGCAGATGCTATTTCGATTCGGTCGACCTTTAGTTTATTCAGGAGCGCCTTGGCCAAATTGGTCTTTTCGGCAGGAGTGAAGGACATCCCCTGGGTCTGTTCCCCATCCCTGAGGGTGGTATCCATCAGAATGATTTTTGGTCGCGTTTCCATATGATGCTTCAGTGAAAATGCCGGAGCTTAGCTCCTGGAACTTCTGGAGTGGAAAATCAGGGTAAGGATTAAAGCGTAGGTCAAGAGCTCATGGCTATTTGAAGCCAGTATTAGGCCTTCAGAACCGTAAAGCATTAGAATCAGGCCTGAGAAAATCAACCCGAAACCTGTCAAAAATTGTACTCCTCCAGTCAATGAAATCAGGCTCAGGGTTTTCAGTCGTTGCCGATGGGTACGGATATGATCCCAAGCATACATCGGGAAGACGACCATAAAAAAAAATCCAAGCCAGATATGAAAGAGTACCAGGAGTTCCTGATACTCCAACCATAAATTCCATTCTGGAAACGAAAGTAATAGTCCTGAAATGATCAGAAAAACACAAATTAAAACAATCAGTTTGCGCATTTAATCGATAGAAAAATAAATAATCTCAGGGATTTTGGAAAACTCATTCATGATTTTAGAAAAACCTCCTACATGACAAGGCCTCCCTGCTTCGTCCCATGAAGAAAGTAGCGTTGCTTATTATTTTTTTGGAGGTTTATGATTTTTGAGTCTTTAGACTCTCATCAAATGTTCTTTTCAAGAAGAAAAAGAGGCCCTTAAAGTAGCCCTAAATTTTGTATTTTTTCCTGAAGTTTCATCGGATTGGTGAAGCGAATTCCATGAAAACCAAGTTTTTGGGCTTGCTCGATGTTGTCCTGACGATCATCGATGAATAATGTTTCTTCAGGTTCAATTCCGAAACTTTCTGAAAGATGATGGTAGATCTCGGCATTGGGTTTCACCATTTTCACCCTTCCGGATATCACTTCACCATCGAACCAGTCCAGGAATGGATATCGCTCTTTTGCAATAGGGTACGTTTCTGCGGACCAATTGCTCAACGCATAGACCGGATAAGACTTTTTTTTCAGTCGAGAAAATATCTCCACGGTTCCATCGATCGGTCCTCCAAGACTTTCTTCCCAACGTCCATAATAAGCCCGGATCAACGATTCCTGTTCTGGAAAACGGCTGATCAATTCTTCCTCCGCCTCAACGATAGTGCGCCCTGCATCCTGCTGAACATTCCATTCAGCAGTACAGACATCTGCTAAAAATTTTTCAACTGTCTCTTCATCCGGAAGCATCTTTCGAAAAAGATACCTCGGATCCCAATCGATCAGGACCCCTCCCAGGTCAAAGACGATATTTTTTATCATGAATTAAAACTGATGAATTCAGCGCCTTGCAATGAGGGCTTCGTTTACCTGGTAATGCTGTCCGATGGAATGAACAAGAGCTTCCGCCATTTTCTGTCGTGTCCTGGATTTGAGCAGGCTCCCCCGGTCCTTGTGATTTTTCAGGTTCGCCACTTCAACCAAAATCGAAGTTGGTACCTTGCTGTAACGGAGAACTGCAGGAAGGCTTTTCTTTCCCCTTCGGTAGAAATAACCCCGTACTGTTCTTCCTCGATGGGTCGGCAACCCAAATTTACGGAAAGAGGCTATCACTGAATTCCCGAGGGAGCGACTCAAATTCCCTGAACGCTTGTTTTCGGAGTTGGCAAACTGAAGCCTGCTGTCATATTCCTTGCGCTTACGATAGACGCTGCCTCTTATCCTGAAACGGGTTTTGCGAAAACGTGGATCCGGAAAATAAACCATCGCACCACGAAGGGAGGGGTGCAAAGCATCTCCATGAATGCTCATGAAAATGATATTTTCCTTGGGAATTTTTTGTTTCAGCAATTTGTGATAGAGGTGATTGATCAGAAAAACACGCATGTTGACACCCGTTTGTGCATTTCTCAGCGTGTAACGTGGCGTGACGTTGAGATATTCATCCTGATCAAATCGCATCTTCAGCTTTTTGACCGGTTTTCTCTGGTTGGGGTCGAGAATGGTCCTGTGGACAACCAAACCCTTTTTTTTCAGCAGACTTTCCATCCTCTGGCTGATGTCGTAGACCACTTCATCTTCATAAATCCTGTCGCCTCTCTTTTTAGAACCTGCAATCGCACCGGTGTCTCTTCCACCATGCCCGGCATCAAGGATCACATGAACCCGATGATTCGGGTCTGGTTTTTTGGGTTTGGCCGTGATTTTTTTTGCTTTTGAAGACGAGGAAATCTCCAATTCGGAACCTGCATAATATTCCTCAGCAAGCCATTTCAAGGGAATGCGGATCCTCTGGTTTTTAGATATCCTGCGTGCGTTGGAAATCCGGTTGATTTTCATCAACTGCCCTGCCATCTGATCCACTTCATCATGCAGCATCCTGCCTGTAAAACGGATCACAACAGAAGAATACAGGGTTTCGTTCTTCTTTAACCGATATTCGGCATAGGCTTTTCCTGAGGCATCGTATTTGAGAACCAGTGGTTTTTTGAGAATGGGTTGGCTGATACGAAGTTCACGGCTCATCCATTCCCAGGGAATCAGAATGGGATCGTTGATTTTCAAAAGGTTGCCATTACGACGCAACTGATTCCTTTTGGTCAAATGAACCGCCGTAATGCCTTCTTTGGCAAAAACACCTGCCAACAGGGTCGTCGTCTCCCAACCAAAACTCACTCGATGACGCCAACCTTCCTCCTTGGCGAGATCTTTAGGAAACAATGCCTGAAGCGCCGATCCTCGGATGGAACCATGAACCACTTTGACAGGAAAGGTTATAGGCCGGTCCAGCAGTATTTTTTTTCGACCACTGTAGCGTTCAATGGTTTTCAGGCTTCGGTATTTTTTGTTCAGTACACGTTTGGCGAGGCTGTATCCGCCTTCGCCCTTTCGAGGTTTCAGTTGGATGTCGAGGTTTTTCCCATTCCAGCGAACCTGCATCCGGTCCTGTTTTTGATGCGTGAACCGATACCATTTACCTGGTTTCTTGGCGTGAAGAAACTCAGGTTCCGGCAAAAGGAACAAAACAACCCCCAACAGGACAAAGAAAACTTTTTTAAGCATCGGCTTCTGCATACTCATCTCCAGGAAGGATCGGACACTTGCAGACCCGAAATAAGATTTGGAAATAAGATCCGATCTTCTGGTAAAGGATGACGGTCTGATTGCTGAAGCGGGCCAGGAATTTCACTTTCTACCGGGATGCATGAGCTCATTTCTTTGCATGACCTGATCTTAGGGGAATTCCTGAGGTTTTCTATGACCGGTTCCTGATACACTCCAGGGGTGAGGAATTGAAAATCGTTGCGTATCCAATGCAGGGGAATTCGAATAATCGTACCTGATGGAATGTCATGGACATTGACAAGTTCATTCAACACCAATAAATCTCCAACAGCCTGTTCTATCCTTTTTTGTCCTGAAAAATTAGTAAATCTGAGAACAACGTTGGAATAGATGGTTTCACCTGCATCGAGGCGATAGACTGCAAAACGTCCCCCTCTTTGATCTTGATGAACTTCCAAGGGAGGTTTGAGAGCGAGGGGTTTCAAATTCAAATCCTGACGAATCCACTTCCAGGGGATGATGACCTGAAATCCTCTTTCCAAAATCCTATTTCTTACAGATGTATTCAAAACCACATCCTCTTGTCTAGGAGACTGTTGGACAAATCCCTGGCCTTCGAATTCATTCAATGATTGCTGCCAGAATTCTTCTTCCACAAAAGCATTTACCAGGGATTCCAGGCTTTCCCAATCGTAGGTCACCTGGTGCTTCCAACCTCGGGCATCAGGTGAGTCCCTGGGAAAAAGGGCACGAAGTGCCGTAGCCTGGATTGGACCATTGAGATTTGAAAAAGGAAGTGTCAGATATTGATTATTATCCAGACGTGAATCCGCCAAAAAACCCTGGATCACCCTAAAATGGGAATGGCCTTCACGTAAGACCCGAAATGCAAGACGGTATTCTCCTTCTCCGGGATGGGCCTTCAATTGGACAAAAAGTTGTTCCCCGTTCCAACCGACACGCATCGGATCCTGATGGTTCCAGAGGAATGACGCCAGTGGAAGCGATTCCGCCTTGACGGATCCAAATTTGCCTGAGAAAAAAACCGTCGGAAATATGAGAGGCATGAGCAGAAAAAAACGAATCCAACACAGTCTCATAGAAATATACTTTCAAGCATGAACGATTAATAATTTGTATCACTACTTATCCTTAGCAACAAAAATCATGCCATGAAAAAATGAAGACATTTCAATATTTTCCTGACGCTGGACGAAGCCCCATTCTCCATGACCAAGAGGGGAGCCTCCTAGAAAAGGATTCCGGAAATCAGAAAAATCGGGTTACAGGAGGGGAAAGGATTCGGACGGTCAGTTTTTTCTGAACCCTAGGAGAGCAATGCTATCGCTGGAAGAGTTTGAGAAATCAGAGCAGGGGCTCTGGTTCTAGACTGTTCGAATCAGGAAATCGCCTGGTCCAGGCTAGGGCTTGTTCCACGAAAAATTGTGCCTGTTCCGGAGCATTACCAAGCCAGTTTTGAGGTCGGTCCAGCATTTCAGAAATTTGTGTTTCATCGAGCGGAATTCTAAGATCCTGTCCCAGCCTGCGGGCCAGTTCCTGCCGTGGCAGAAGCCCGGATTGTGAATCAGGGTTGATACTGAGGGAGTGTTCTCGGATTGCGTGATGGGCATCTTCACGTCCCCCACCTCGTTTGACCGACTCCATCAACAACACCGTAGAGCAAACGAATGGCAAATTCTTTTCGAGTTCTGCTTGAAGAGCATTTTCGTTGAAACCCATTTCATTCAACACCGTCAGAAATGCTTCAAGCTGTCCGTCGATTGAAAAGAAGGCCCCTGGAAGAGCCACCCTGCGGACCACCGAACAGGAAACATCACCCTCATTCCACTGATCCCCGGACAAACCGGAGAGCATGCTGCCGTATCCGCGGAGCACATGATGCAGGCCTGAAATCCGTTCCGAGGTGCGCGCGTTCTGTTTGTGAGGCATGGCAGAAGAACCAACCTGGTCTTTCTGAAAACCTTCACTTGCCAATCCTGCTCCTGCCATCAGCCTCAAGGTTTTTGCAAAACTCGAAATCCCGGAACTGATCGTCTGCAGATGCTGCACCGACTGTTGATCCAGGCTTCGTGGATAAACCTGCCCTGAGGCAAACAGCGTCCTTGAGGCACCCAAATGCAGGGCAATCTTTTGGTCCAGTTTTTCCAGGGCATCGGATTTTCCGTCGAGCAGTTGGAGCAGGTCCAAACGCGTCCCGACGGCTCCTTTCAATCCTCGGAGGGGATAAGCTTCAATGAATTGATCGAGTTTTTCCAATCCAAGCAGGATCTCTTCACCAAACATCGCAAGACGCCTGCCGAAGCTGGACAACTGTGCCGGCACATTGTGGGTCCGTGCCACAAGCACCAGGGATTTCGTTTCATCAACACGTTGTGCAAGTTTTTTAAGAGCAGCCACCGTTTTCAGGCGCACCAGTTTCAGCGATTGAAGGATCTGAAGCTGTTCTACGTTATCCGTCAGATCCCGGCTGGTGAGTCCTTTATGAATTTGCTGGTGTCCTGCGAGTTCACAGTATTCTTCGATACGGGCTTTGACATCATGCCTCAGTTTTTGCTCCCGAAGTGCAATGCTCGCCAGGTCCACACTTTCACGTACCTGCTTATATGCCTGAATCGCCTCATCCGGGATTTCGATTCCCAGATCTTTTTGTGCCTGCATCACCGCCAGCCAGAAGTCCCTTTCCAAAAGTACTTTGTTTTTCAAAGACCAGCATTCCTGCATCTCCCTGGAAACATAACGGGAAGCTAAAACATCAGGAAATATCTCTGTATCTTTCATGGTTTTTTGGAAGTTGAGAAACTCTCCAGGGTCTGAGAGATTTTTGGGAAAGGCATACCTACCCTTTCCAGGACAGTATGCCTTCAGGCTTATGAATTCAGAGACCGACGCGATTGCGGACCCGGTCGACTACTTCCCGTGCCACCTTGCGGGCCTTGTCCCTTCCGGCTTCGAGGATCCCTTCAAGGTGGGCATGATCCTCCCGGATTTTTTGATAATGCTCCGAAGCCTCTTTCAGTTCATCCCAAATCGCCTCGAAACACATCTGTTTCGCTGTACCATATCCCATTCCTCCTGCCTGATATTGTTCCGCCAGAGCCTGCTGTTCGGTTTCATTGGCAAAGCACTGATAAAGCTGGAAGACATTGCAGGTTTCCGGATCCTTGACATCCTCCACGGAGAGTGAATCGGTCTCGATCTTCATGATCGCCTTGCGCAGTTTTTTTTCAGATTCAAAGAGAGGAATGATGTTGTTGTAGGATTTACTCATCTTCTGTCCATCTAGCCCAGGAATGACCGCTACCTGGTCTTCGATGATGGCCTCAGGGACCACCAGGGTATCGCCGTAGATATGATTGAATCGGATGGCCAGGTCCCTTGTGATTTCCAGATGCTGTTTCTGGTCTTTTCCTACGGGAACCACATGGGAGTCATAGATAAGGATATCCGATGCCATCAGAATTGGATATGAGAACAATCCCATGTTCACATCCTGGCCTTTAGCCGAAGCATCCTTGAACGCGTGAGCCCGTTCCATTAAACCCTTGCTTGTCAAACAGGCCAGGAACCAGGTTAATTCTGTCACTTCTGGAATGTCCGACTGACGGAAAAAAGCATGATTCTCAAATTCCATGCCCAGTGAGGCAAAGGTCGCGGTCAGGTCGTAGGTGTACTCCTTCAGACTTTGCGGTTCACGGATATTGGTCAGGGCATGATAATCCGCAATGAAATAAAACGTCTGGTGAGTCGCCTGCATTTTGATCGCAGGCTTGATCATCCCAAGATAATTCCCAAGATGCGGAGTCCCGGTGGGTTTGATCCCTGATAAAGAACGTTTTTTTTCAGTCATTGTGAAAGGACTTCTGTGAAGAATGGTCAAGGAAGGAGGTTCACGAATGAAATCCTTCATCCCTCCTGCAAAATTCCCCGGACTAGATTAACTGATCTGGGGAATGGAGGTATTCGCTGTCTTGAGAAGAGGAATAGAGGTGACGATGCAAAAGCCTAAAATGCCTTCAACTTGCTGCAGCTTGTTCCTGCATTTGTGTTTCCAAGGGCACGATGCTTATGAAACAACGTTTATTCGCACCTTTTCTGAGAAACTTGACGTGGCCTTCCTTGAGAGCAAAGAGGGTATAATCTTTTCCGGTTCCAACGTTGTCTCCGGCATGAAAATTCGACCCTACCTGACGGACCAGGATGTTACCGGGTTGAACCAGTTCTCCACCGTATTTCTTGACCCCTCTTCTTTGACCTTTGGAGTCACGTCCGTTGCGGCTACTTCCGCCTGCTTTTTTATGAGCCATGAAGAATTCTCCGTCTTTACTTTCTCAGAAAATCAGGCGCTGATTTTATCGATTTTCACCAGCGTGTGATGTTGTCGATGCCCCACCTTGCGTCTGTGGGTTTTTCGACGTTTTCTTCTGAAGATGATTAACTTTTCCCCTTTTACCCGATCTATCACCGTACCTTGAACTTTGGCACCATCCACCAGAGGATGGCCAACTTTCATTTCTCCGTCCCCTCCTAGGGCCAGGACTTGGTCGGTTTCGAAGGACGCTCCGCTTTCTAAATTCATGAGGTCCAATTGCAGGGTGTCCCCTTCAGTGACCCGATATTGCTTGTTGCCTTGTCGAATGATTGCAAACATCTGTTCCTTGTCACTCTTGAAAAATTTAAAACCATTCATTTAGACTGGAATTTCTCAGATTTACAAGTTTTTTGTTGTTGGAACCCCTGCCTTTGAAATCCCTGTTTGTTTCAGAACCTAATTTACCGTCTCTCCTTCTGTTGAGATCATGGTATCGATCACGGTGGTTTTCATGAAGAAGCATCCTTGCAAAGTGAAACGGTTCTGCATAATCTGCAAGGTAGGTTTTTCATTTTAGAATTCGTGATCATGCAGTGGCCGGCAAAAAACACAAGATGGGTGATGTTCAGTTCGATGGGAATGGAACTGGGCCTTTCGGTCGTTGTTGGTTTTTTGATCGGCAGTTGGTTGGACGGCTGGCTGGGGACAGAACCCTGGCTTCTGTTGATCTTCGGTGCTGCAGGAATCATCGCCGGATACCGTAGCATCTTCCGTCTATTGAAAAAGGTTCAATCCGAACAGGAAGAGGAACAATCCGGCGGCACATGAACGAACAAAACCCAACACCCCAACCACCAGAATCCACCCCGGAAGATGCGAATCGGGAGCAAGACTTTGATCTGGAAATGCCGGAGGAATCTCCGTCGGATCAGGTCCGTACCATATTCATCACCCTGCTTTCCATCAGTGGGATTCTGATCCTGTTAACAGCCATCTTGAAGCTTGACTATCTACCCGGTGTCTTTTTAGGATGTACGGTTATTGGATTGAATTTTCATTGGACGGTCATGTTCGTTCGAAACATGATTCATGACAAAAAAGTTCAACCGCTGAATCTAATTTTTTATTTAAGCAAATTTGCAATATCTGCCCTGGTCTTGTTCGGGGCAATCAATTATTTCGAAATTCCTCCTCTGGCCCTTATCATTGGACTTTCCAACATCATCCTTGCCGTGATGGTTTATTCGGTCATCAATTCTATGAAAAGAGCCTCAGCACCTAATTTGGAAGAAAATTCAGAATGAAACGTTTGAGCAGCCTCCTGTTGGTCCTCCTTCTGCCAGCACCTATGGTTTTTGCCGCTGGTGGTGGATTCACCTGGTCTCATTCGCTTCTCGGATGGCTGGAGCAACCTCTGGTGGACATGGGCATCGACCCGCTACCAATTCTGGACATGCTCATCATTTCCATAATCCTGATCCTTTTCGCCTACATCGCTGGAAAACCTTTCCGTGGGACGAGCATGCGTGAACCCAGCGGCAAAGCCGATCTGGCACATTTTGCAGAAATCATGGTCGGTGGGATCCTGAACTTTCTCGAAGGCATCATCCGTCATGGGACCGGTGCCAGGCCGATACTACCGCTGCTCGGCACCTATGGACTTTTCATCCTCTGCCTCAATCTTTCCGGACTGGTTCCCGGGTTCAATCCTCCTACGGATCAGTTCAATGTGACCATTTCTTTTGCCGTGATCATTTTTCTGGGAACCCATTTTCTGGGCATCCGTCAGCACGGAGGGAGCTACATCAAACAATTTCTGGGGCCGATGCCTCTGCTCGCTCCACTGATGCTTCCGATCGAACTGATCAGCCATCTGGTGAGGCCACTTTCTCTTTCCATCAGGCTTTTCGGCAACATGACTGGTGACCACAAGGTGGTATTGATTTTTTCCGCGATCCTCGCGGTAGGCCTGCCCATCCCTTTCATGGGATTGGGAATTCTGGTGTCAGTGCTGCAGGCGTTTGTGTTTGTACTGCTGTCATCTATTTATTTTGAAATGGCGATGAGTGAGGCTCACTGATCGTTTGTAATCCGTCCAATAAAAAAGGAAGACTATGAAGAAATTAATGCTGATCCTGGTAATGATGGCAGCTGCCGCTCCGCTTTACGCGGCCCAGGGAGAATTGGCCACTTTCGGTATTGCCCTAGGTGCCGGTCTTGCCATTTCCCTGGCAGCACTGGGCGGGGGCATCGGTCAGGGCATTGCCATGCGCGGAGCCCTGGAAGGAATCGCACGCAACCCGAATGCTTCGGACAAGATCTTCACGCCGATGATCATCGGCCTGGCACTGATCGAGTCCCTGGTCATCTATGGGTTGGTCATCGCCTTCATTCTTCAGGGAAAAATTTAAATCCCCACGCGGCCTCTGTGGAGGCCGCGTCCGTTTCTTTTCTGGTTCCAAAGCCTCTTCCAACCAGCCCAATTAACAATTAAATCCTGCATGGATCTGCTTCAAGATCAGGAACTCTGGTCCCAGATGAAGCAGGTGATGCTCTCCCTGAAACCGCTGCGCGCGTCGCTTCGGGCAGGGATCCATGAATTCCAACACCGCGGGCGGAGTCTCGAATTTGCCGAATACCGGGAATACCGACCCGGCGAGGATCTGCGCGATCTGGACTGGAAAGTTTTTGCAAGAACGGACCGCTATTATTTGAGACAACGTGATAGCCACACGCCAGCTCGGGTGATGATCCTGCTCGATGATTCCCCGTCAATGCGGATGCAATCAGAGGCAGCACGGATGTCGAAACTTCGTGAATCGCTGTTGCTGGTTTTTGCGATCTGTTTCATCCTCCAGCGTCAAGGAGATCCCTTCAGTTTTCATGCACTTTCGATGAATTCCCCGCCAGCTGAAGCACGCAGTTCCAAAAGGGCCCTCCGGAACCTGATGCAGGTGCTTGAAGGACTGGAAAAATCGGAACACCCTTTTGATCTCAACCTGCAAAACTGGCCTGCAACCAAAAACCTGAGCCTGGATCACCTCTTCTGCATCTCAGATTTCATGCTTCCTTTGCAGAAGATTGAAAGCTGGTTGGATGGATTTCTAGGCATGGCGCCTGTAATCCACTGCCTACAAGTCCTGGATCCTCTTGAATCGGGAGAAGGATCCAAACCTTCCATGGTTCATGATCTTGAAGAACCCAAACTCAAACGTAAACTTTCAACAGGGGAATGGGAACAGTATCTGAAGAATATGGCAAACCATCAGCAGCAGCTTGCTGAATCCTGTGGCATCAGGAACATCCGTTTGAGGAGCATCAACACCGACCAGCCTGTTGCAACCGCAATCAGCAGCCTGCTCAAAGAGTCAAAAAGGAGCAAGGGACTTGATAATAAAACGGCTGCCTGATCAGGTCTGAAAGTCAGGTTTCTTGAAGTCAGGAGAAGCTGAGGTCTTAGGAGGAGACTTAGGCTGTTTTGCTGGAATTGGTTGGTTCAGAAACAACGTTTTCTACAGGATCTTTTTCTTCAGCAGCCTTTTCGGCACCGGATTTTTTCTTCTCTTTCTGATCCATGACCTCCGCCACTGCCTCGAGCTGTTCTCCACTGGAGATACGGTTCATCGCCAGTGGATCCATCCCGCTTTTGACTCCATCAAAATCTTTTTTCAGATCATCAGCAGCTTCGCGAACATCCTTGAGGTCGATGTCACGTTCGATCTGGTCCATTTCATCCTGGACCGTGGTCCGTACATCGTTGGTCGCGCGTTTGAGTTGGACAAGCCCGCGCCCTACTGAACGCAATACCCCAGGCAGGTTTTTGGGACCAATGAATAGCAGCGCCACGACGGCGATGACAATCATTTCAGGCAGGCCGATTCCGAACATCTGGATTTGCTTTTGAATTAGGTTTGTTTAAGCGCCTCGAACTTGGCAGGATAATTCTTTTATTCAAATCAGGATTAAGAATCAAACATGTCGAATGACTGCCTGGCCGTTTTGGATTTTGGAAGCCAGTATGCCCATCTGATCGCAAAAAGGCTCCGCCGTCAAGGATTCTACACAGAAATCCATCCGCCTGCCAGTCCCGCGTCAAAACTTGCTCACATCCGAGGGCTGATTCTCTCAGGAGGACCTGCTTCGGTTTACGGTGAAATGACCCCGGATTTCAATCAAAAGCTGCTGGAATTGGAGTTGCCGATCCTGGGATTGTGTTACGGCCACCAACTGACGGCTCTTTATTTTGGAGGAACCATCCAAAACACAGGCAGTGGTGAATTCGGCAAGGCTTTGCTGGAACAGGCCAGCCCCTCAGCTCTTTGGAAAGGAGTTTCATTTCCAAGCCAGGTCTGGATGAGCCACCAGGACAGTGTCACTAAATTACCGAAAGATTTCGAGGTCATCGCCCAAACCGAAGGCTGCCCGTCCGCAGCCCTGCAACATCAGCGACGCCCGGTCTACACCCTCCAGTTTCATCCTGAAGTCAAAGATACGGTCCAGGGATCTGAGATCCTCACAAATTTTGCGGAAATCTGTGGGGTGTCCAGAAACTGGAGCATGAAGAATTTCATCAACCAGGCCAGGGAACAAATTCAAACAGAAGTAGGATCCAGAAAAGTGCTCATGTTTCTCAGTGGCGGGGTGGATTCATCGGTCGCATTCGCCTTGCTCAACCAGGCCCTAGGAACTGAACGCGTGCTCGGACTCTACATGGACAACGGATTCATGCGCAAAGAGGAATCCGAACAGATCATGCAGCGATACCAGGAATTCGGCTATACGAACATCGAAGCCAGAAATTTCAGTTCGGAATTTCTCAAGGCTCTCGAAGGACTCACCGATCCCCAGAAAAAAAGGCATCAGGTGGGCGCGGTGTTCATCCAAATGCGGGAACGTTTCCTCCAGCAATTGGATCTGAATCCGGAGGACTGGATGCTCGGACAAGGGACTCTTTATCCAGACATCATTGAATCCGGAGGAAGTGAACATGCAAATGTCATCAAATCCCACCATAATCGCGTCGAAGAGGTGGTGGATCTCATGGAAGCCGGACAACTTGTGGAACCCCTCAAAGATCTTTATAAGGACGAAGTCCGTGAACTGGGAAGCCTGCTGGGGCTTCCGGATTCCATCGTCTGGCGTCATCCTTTTCCCGGTCCGGGGCTCTCAGTGAATGTCCTCTGTTCGGATGGAACAGAGTCGGTGGAAATGGACCGCAGACTGGAACAGGAAATCCTCGATGTCCTTCCGGAAGGAGGATGTAAGGCTTCGATCCTTCCGGTCCGTTCCGTGGGAGTCCAGGGGGACCAGCGCACCTACACCCCTCCCGCTGTGCTTTGGGAGGCCCCCGAAGATTGGAACTGGCTTGAAGAGCAGTCGATTCAGATCACCAACGCCATTCGCGAAGTAAACCGGGTGGTAATGCTGTTGAGCCCTTCCAACCTGCCGCCTTTGAAGATCCGGGAAGCCTACTGCACAAAAGAACGCCTCGACCTGCTTCGTGAAGCCGATGCCCTCGTCACCAAGACCCTGATCGAACATGATCTGATGCGAAGCATCTTCCAACTGCTCGTGATCCTTCTGCCTTTGTCTCAAGACGGTCTAGGAGACAGCCTCGTCCTCAGACCGGTCTGTTCCGAAGACGTGATGACTGCACAATTCGCCAGGCTGGACTGGAAACTCTTGCGCACTTTGCAACAGCCTCTGCTCGATCTCTCTGGAATCGATGCCATCTTCTACGATATCACCCACAAACCTCCCGCTACTTTCGGGTGGGAGTGAAGAAACAACATGATTTGTATCAAAACAGAGATCCCAGAGGAAATTTGTGAGATTGATGATGAATTGAAGGCCATTTATCACAGCAAAGACACGGTTTGTATTTGGGTATTTCAGACAAGGGAGGACCGAAACCGATTCATGGATGAAACCATTGGGATGCTGAAACATGATAGGGAGCGACATTTTGAAAAATTCTTCCAAAGCCAATCTGACAGATGAATTCAGGAGGATTGAAGATTGGGATCTGGACTCTTTTCCAAAATATCCCTTATGATTTGCAGGACTATGTAACGAAAAAAAAGATTTATGGTTGAAGAAAAAGGGGTCTTCATCTACGCCAACCTCTTGGACGTGAATGATGATGGAAAGATCGACATGATCTCCTTCCTCGATCCTCAGGGGCGCGGAATCGCGGTGGCGGTGGATCGGGCCAGTGACGGGAAGATGGATCAGATTCATGTATTTCAGGATGTCACCGGTGACGGCAAACTGGACATGGACGACACCCGCCTCATCGAGAGGGAAGCCGTGAAACTGTTCCGTCAGGAAGGTCTTGAGGAAGGACAGCTCAAGCTTTTCATCGAGGACGGAGGATACGGCTGAGCATTCAGCGGTGATCCGAACCGGGGAAGATGTAGGGATTGGATTGGAAATTTTCCGGTGGCTGGTTTTGATACCTTCTGCTTGGAATGATGCTGACGTCACATCCTGCGGGTCTGGGAACCCGATTCTGGATGGCGCACCGGTCGCCCTGGTTGTGAATCCTCTCCAGGCGGTAGGCACTTTCCTTTAGGCTGACCTGGAATTCGGTATTCTGAATCCTTAGCTGTTTTTCTTCACAAGCCGCCACTTCCAAATAATCACTGTAACTCATGCATTGAGGGGATTGGGGGATTTTTTCATAAACCACCACTTTTTGGGAATAACGGCAGCCTCCCAGCAACAGCATCGGCAGGCCGATCAGCCATAGCATCCGTGCTCTGATCATGAAAATTCACCCCTAGGACATGTTTCAGACCATCCAAACTGGGAATTCCTGCAGTGGCTCATCCTTCTTTTATTAAAACGTGAAATCAGACTTCATCAATCCTGACAGCATCGACGTCATCCTCAACAACATGCGGCGCAAGCCTGAGGATTGGTGGATGGACCAGTATCATGTCAAACACCGAAGCGGCGTCAGCATCTGGATCGGCAACGGCATCACCAATTACCACGTCCAGGAACCGCATTACCAGGCCATCAGCTGGAGCAACCGCCTCAAACTGAGAAAAGCCCTGAAGAAGCTGAAGGAAGACATGCCGAGCCTCTAGGCGTTTTTTACCCTTTGTTTTTCTGAAATACCTACCACGCCTGAATGTTTCTACTCGGGCAAGTCCGCCGCACAACGGAAGCCCACGTTGAAGCGTGTGCTCTGGGGCAGGGTATCACGCCGCAGGGCCGGACGCAGGTATTCTGCAGGATCGTTCCAGGCACCCCCACGAAGAACCCGGTAGGCTCCGGTTTTCGGTCCCTGAGGATTGTCCTTGTTCTGAAGTCTATAAAACCCGTAATGGTCGAAAACCCACTCCCAAGCATTTCCCAGGGTGTCGTAAACTCCATAGGAATTCGGAGTTTTTTCTGCAGCAATATGAATCAACCCTCCTGAATTATCACGGAACCAGCCATAATCGGGAAGGAACTCCGCTCCTCCCTCGAAGGGATACTCTCCTTCGGTCTGATCCCGGGCGACTTTTTCCCATTCTGCTTCTGAAGGCAGGCGTTTGCCCAGTGCATTGCAGTAATACCGCGCGGCGTACCAGGAAACGTTGACTACCGGCTTCAGTTCCTCGCCCATCGGAGGCATCAAGTCGTCCATCCAGTTCTTGAGGTAATTCCCATCATGGAATTTTCTGGGAAAGGTGCTCTTACGCAGAAAAGGATCCTTGCCTAGGTAGAGCAGGTACTGATAGTTGGTCACTTCGCAACGGTCGATCCAGAAGCCATCGACATGCACTTCACGTTTAGGAATTTCATTTTCAGGACCTTCTTCGGTGCCCATGGTGAAAGGACCGCCCCCGATGAAGACCATGCCCTGCTTGACATCGTATGTCTTGCCCTTCTGCACAAAATCACACTGCGTTTCCAGATCCATCGCCTGTACCGGAGGAAGGATCTGTTCTTCCGGAAAGAGTTTTTTATCCAGGTTGATCAGCAGTCTGCGGTAACTCGCGAGGGTTTCTTCATCGAACCCGGTAACGCGTTTGAGCATCGCACGTTCATCCCGGCCACAACGGAAATGATCATCCAGGCAGTTGAGCTTCTGCCGGATCCAGATCCGTAATGCGTCACGAGCCTTCTGTTTTTCGATCTCACGCAGCAGTTCTGGTTCATAATTCAGGTAAAGGGGTTCGAAGACCTTGCTGATGGAAATCTGGCTGCGGGCCAGATCAATCAGCTCATCATACCTTGAGCAAAAAACCTTCTGTTCTTCTGAAACTTCCTTGCCGAAATTCCGACGGTCCGAACAGGCTTTGGTTTCTTCCGCTTTGTTGATTCCCAGTTTCTTTTTAAAAACCCTTAACCTCAGCTCAGAAATCGTGTGGATCAGGGGGTAACGTTCCCCTTTGTTGACGAAGCTGATGAAATCCTGGATGACCGGAACATAGAATTCCTCCACGAGCCGTGAGAAAAGTTTTTCGCTTGCCCAAACCAGCGCAACGGTCAGCAACAGAAGGATGAGGCTGAGGGCCAGCATTTTTTTGATCTTCAACAGAGGAGGTCGGTTCACCGGAATGCCTGAAGGACGATGGATGATTAATGCGGATTGTTCCCAGGATTCCTGAGATTCAAGCCGCTATGGAACTGTCTTGAATATTTTTACCCAACAATAGGATCATTCATTGGATCTTAATTGGAAAGCAATCGATATTCCAACGGCTTTCTTAGACCTGCTGATTCTCAAGCTTCACTTCCAAACCTAGGTTGATGTTTTCCTTTGCACAAAGCAAATCCGGCTGGCTGCGGAGATATCTTTTGGACCGATTGCAACGGTTTCCCGAGCAACCTCCAAGGAAAAGATCCCCGGACACTCCGAAACCTTCCGAGCTGGAAAAAGTGAACGGAATGCTGCACCAGACTGCCAAACAGAACGGACTGCTGCTGGGATGCCCGGTGCTGGAGGATTCACGTTATGCCCAGTTGGAGGAATTCCGGTTTCCTGAAAAAAGCGGGGATGCGCTGATGGTCTACCTCGATACCCTGATTGACGTCGGTCTTGCTTTTCTGGAAAGGCCTGCAGCTTCCAGGGGACTGCCCTCATCTCGAATCGATCCGGCAGAAATTGAAAAGAAAGGAAACGATCTTTTCCAACTGATTCAGCTCTATTTGCGTTACCACCTGCCCCGCAGTCATTACCGGTTTTCAGAAGGAATCCCTTTAGCCCGGCTTTTAGAGGAGGATGAGACCCTGGGACGGGCATTGGCCCAGTTGGAGGAGGCACTGGTGGAAAAGATCACCCTCAAGAGCTATTCCTCGGAAGGCAGCCGCCTGAACCTTTTTGCCTTCCTCCAGCTTTATTGCTGCCTGAGATGGTCCCGGGACATGCTCCTCGAGCAAGTCCCCAGCCTGGAAATGGCGATCCAGAGCGAATACCGCTTGCGGGAAGAACTGATCCTCGCATTTGCCGCGTTGATCTGGGCCGACGGACAGGTGACCGAGGTGGAAGACAAGGTTTTCAGCCAGTACATCGAACTGACCGGGCTTCCGGAGGCTTTCCAGGAAGGACTTCGGAAACGAGTCAAGACCCCGGTTGGAATCGAGGAACTGGCCCTTACTGGCCCATCTCCTCTGCTCAAGCATTTTCTCATCGAACAGATGATTCTGCTTTCGCTGATCAACAACCAGGAAGCCTGGCAGGAAATCGAACTGATCGAAAAAATTGCCTCACAATTCGGTATCGGGAATCAGGAAATGGATGCTCTCTTCCTTGGAACTGCCGATTTTTTCGACCGTCATGCCCACCGTTTTTCCTTCCTCCGGGACAACCCTTCGACGCGGGAGTTTCAGGATTACATGAACGACAAGGTCATGTCGCAGGTCAAATTGAATGCCGACCGTATTCTCCGGGAAATCGAGGAAACCAAGGAACTCTACGACCTGATGCTGCAGGCGACTGAACGTTCACTGAGCGAAGAGGAGCGAATCAAGGTTCGGGAACAATTGACCGACATTGTCAAAAGCATCCCAGCCCTTGCCATCTTTGCCCTTCCCGGAGGAGGGATCCTTTTGCCGATCCTGATCCGAGTCCTGCCTTTCAACATCCTCCCCAGCGCCTTTTCCGATGATGCGCCGGCAGCCCGATGACTGAAACACAGGAGCCTTTAAAACCAAATCCTCCCCGATTCTGGTTCCTCTGCTACAACCTGCTGCTGAAGCTGGTTTCAGGAATAATCCTTCTGCGTTCCCGAAACAACCCGGACCTCCTGGAAGCCCTGGATAGACGTCAGGATCTCTGGGAAAGGCTGGAGCAGTCTTTGAAAGCAAGAGACCCGCAAAAACCCCTGGTCTGGTTTCACGTCGCCAGTGCCGGCGAATGGCTCCAGGCCCAACCTGTGATCCGCAGATGTTCCGAACAGGGGGTGCAATGTGTGCTGACCTATACCTCGATCAACGCGCGCCGCTGGTTTGACAAGCAGAAGGAAGCACCTCCAGGCGTTTTGATTCAAGAGTTCATTCCCCTCGACCGTCCGGGAAATGCGAAACGGCTTTTGGACCTTTTGCGACCTTCCAAAATCGTCTGGGTCAGTTACGACCTTTGGCCGAATCATGTCTGGGAAGCCGCACGCCGAGGAATCACGCAGATGCTCATTTCCGGGATCGTTCACCAGGCCTCGGCACGCAACACGAATATGATTGCCAAGAAATTCTACCACACGATCTATAGTTGCCTGGAGCATATCATGCTCGTCTCGGATGCCGATTTGGAACGTGTGCGTCAGGCCATTCCAGAACATCCCGGACTTTCGGTGATGGGCGACACACGTTTCGACAGCGTGATCGAACGCCGGGACGGGCTCACGGCTCCTGAATGGCCCAAAGGGTTTGGTGAGGGAACGCTGTTTGTGGCAGGCAGTACCTGGCCCCAGGATGAGGAATGCATCTTCCCGGTTTTACGACAAGCCCTCGATGAATTTCCAGAATTGCAGTTGGTGCTCGTCCCCCATGAACCGACCGAGGAACATCTGAGGCATGCCGAAACCTTTTTTCAGGGCATCCCTATGGTCCGCTGGAAAAATCGGGATCAACCTCCGCCGGAACTGCGGATCCTGCTTATCGACACCATCGGCCTGCTCGCCGGACTCTACCGTGGCGCGGACCTGGCCTACGTCGGTGCAGGATTCACCACCGGTGTCCACAACACCATGGAACCGGCCTCGATGGGTCTGCCCGTCTTCTTCGGCCCGCGATATGACAATGCCCTGGAAGCTAAAGAAATGATCGAACTCGGCTGCGCTTTCAGCATCGACTCCCCAAAAACATTCCAATCCCAGTTCTTTCCTCTTTTGGAAAACCCGGAACACTCAAAAAAACTTGGAGAACAGGCCCGACAGTTCATTGAGTCCCAGGCCCATGCGGCAGGAAAATGCCTGCCTCTGATCCTTAATGATCTATAGGAGATATTTGGAACTCAAAAGAATGTCTTCCCAGGTCGATGCCTTGGTCAAGTGCATTAAAGGGGAGAGGACAGCCCTAGGCTTGCCGAATCATATCGTTGGGATGACCACTGAAGGTGGAGAGGTCATTCTCTAGATACCCCCTAGGGGCACTCATGCCCCCAATTAATAATATATGGGACTCCTAGAGGTTGAACACCTCAAGGTGATTCTGCTGATAGGGTTGGTTTAAAGACTATGTGAGAGCTATGCCTGCACACACCAGGGGGGTGGATGGATGCTCTGCCTAGCTGAGTTGTTTGCTACTTGAAGGGGGGTTAGTCGGAGGAGACTTAGCTGATCGTCTCCCCAGAAGAGAAGGAGTTCGGCACCTGACCAAAGACTAGGGTGCTCAGGAGGAGAAGGGTGATGGAGCTGAGTAGGTGTTTCATGATTATTCCTTGCACCACATTGCATCAATCCATGATTTATCTTCTATAGTCGAGGAATTGGGATGACTATTAAAATCATTCCATGTAGTTCCTTCTGCACATCCATAAATATCAACTTGGCCATGAAGAGATCTTACAGTACCTCCTGTAGCTTGACTGCATTCATGTAATGAAATTAAATTATTGTAACCATTAGTATCACAATTACCTGAAGTGATACTAATGAAGTTTGGAATTAGATTTTTGCCCTACTGATTTTGAGATCAACAACAATTTTTCTCTCTGAATTTCCGTCATCATACAACCCGATTAACTTTTCTGTGTGGCTCTTAGTTAAGGGTTAACGATAGATTAAAGGGTTGTATCCTAAAGTCGCTTACTCAACCTTCCCACCAATTAGCTGAAATGCATGAATCAACCTCAATTGGCACTTCCTTTAGATAATGCTGCATTCCTTTGGTCATTGCATTCTTGATAGTTTGAGTGACTTCATGAGCCTCTGATAAAGGACACTCCATTACTACCTCATCGTGTACTACTGTTACAGGCTTGATCTCATGCCTGTCCTTGATTAACTCCCATATCTCTACCATGGCCTGCTTCATACCGTCCCCTGCGAGTCCTTGGATAGGGGTGTTGCAGAGGATATTCATCCTTGCCCTTGATCCTTTCCCGCATTTCCATAACAAGTTCTTCCTTATCATGAATTCTTGACTTGACAATGTCATAAAATCAATTTATTTAAATATAACAAACATGTCAAAGATTTTATTATATAAAAAAACATTAATGCTAGAAATAAAATATGATAAAAATCATACAATTTAAGTGTTTGTTAATCATATG
>MPLX02181816.1_pt1 | contig 46119 bp, 42 predicted proteins | sample 1617341 | NCBI WGS metagenome assembly MPLX02 (sample SAMN05944804, study PRJNA350692) | marine metagenome | biome: marine; feature: ODZ; material: water; isolation source: 120 m water sample filtered on 0.2 um supor filter | place: Pacific Ocean | collected 2012-04-08 | depth 120m m | reverse complement strand
GGCCTCCTGCATACCCCACTGTTAAGCCCTTTAAAACTTTGCCGGGATTTAGCAGCTTTTAACAGTCACAGTAGACAAAACAGTAGACAAAAAGATGCCTTTGACAATGAACTGAGCAGCTGTAAGCTATTGATATAGCGTAGCTGACTTAGGTAGTTGGTGCTGGAATACGGCAACAAGTGTGCCTAGCTCCACCAATTAAGTGTCCAACCCAATCCATTCACGTCCAGTACATCCCTCTAAATCCCTGCCTTTCAGGGGTTTTCATTTATAATATGTCCTAAGCAGTCCAATGAAATATGCCCCTATGCAGAGCCAAACTGGGGGCATATATGGGGGCACATTAATGAGCCAAAAAAGTTTCAACCTTTCCCATCGTCTATAATCGCGATCCGATCGCCCCTGAAGGTACCGATCCACAATTCGTTACCTATAAATATAGCAGAGGTTCCGCTACCAAATTCCTCGGTGCCGGGGAGATCAACTATCTCCTCGTGGGTCATCAAAACGGGGTCCAGGCTCGCCACAACGCTGTTGACACTGCAAACGGGAACTTCTGTGAGCACGCACTCCTCCAATAACTGCTCAGGAGTTGTGCGCTGTCCGGTAGCCAGTATCCTTCCACTGGGTGTGTACCTGAGATTATCGACCAGAAAATCCATCTTCGTTTCCACTATCTTTGTCTCAGGCTTGTGGCGGTTGATCTTGCGAACGATCCCCTCGGCCCATCCGACCAGGTAGAGCCACTCACCATTATCAGAGGCAAGGATACCGTTAGCGATGACGATCTCGCTGCCAGGGACGAGGTTCCAGCCCCCGTCTTTATCCCACTCATAGGCACCGCCAATGATGGAACGCTCGCTCGCTCTTGCGCCCACTTCAGCCTCAAGAGCTTCCGTGCGCTGCGGGTTTGCCGTTGCGGCAAGCCTCCCATCCGGCAAATAAGTCACGGAGTTGGCGGCCAGGTTATCAGGGAGAATCACGCAACCCTCCCAGGTTAGCGCAGGCTTGTTATCGATAATCTTCATATCAAAGACCTCGATGGATTCCCTGCCACCATGATTTACCGCAAACACCGTATAACTTTCGTCTCCCTCACCGCGCAGGCTGATGCCGTGAACTGAAAACTTATCGGCGTCCGGCGCGCCGGGGCACGCTTCGTAAAGATCATCCGCTTTGGAGGTGTAATCTGGTTCGGGCTCGTAGTGAGCGCGCGTCTTGATGTCCACGATCCTGAATCCGCCGTGAGACCAATCCGGTCTGCCCATCCCGCCGGCAATCACCAGATTAGAGTCGCCTATGCGGATCAGGTCTTCGGCACTCGGAATATCACATATATACTGGCTGCCGTTTTCGTCAGGGCAATCGCCCGTCGAAGAAAATACAATGCCAGGCCATAGCAGCAAAACCACTATCAGCTTTTGCCAGATCGATGACTTATTCATACTGTTCCCCTTTAATCTATTTAGTCTCCAAGATCATTACCCATCATAAAGTACAAATAAAATGGATGAGAACTTCTTGATCATTTTATAGATCAAAGTGTAGTTCTTACGGTTTGCCTACGAAAACTCCAGCAGTGTCTTGTCACTTTATACTCACAGAACTTCGATGCACATACGTTTAAGAGACACTTTTCCGCATAATGTTCTTTCTTGAGCTCTGATAATTCTCTGGCAGTTAACAATGAGCCAATCTGACTAAAACCAAACGCAGTTTGGGTTATGTTAACGAAGTGAATTCTGCATCAGGTCCTGCAGCGGGCTGTAACCCTATCTTTGCTATGGCATAGGTTCCTATCCACGATTGTGCGGAGAATATTACGTTGATGGTCTTCGAATAGGGGAGCATTATTACTACCTTATTAACGAGTATGCGTCTGTGTCTGTATGGTTACCAATATCCATAAATTAGCAGCCCAAATCGATCAGTCTGTTTAGGAAAGAAACGGGAAGCAGTTTCACTTTAAAAGGATCAACTCATGAAATTGGACGGAAAGGTATCACTCATTTCTGCATGTGGCAGAGGCATTGGTAAAGAGGTCGCGTTAACACTGGCAAGAGAAGGATCAAATGTCGTCATCAATTCCTTCAGCGATAAGAACACTCAGGCACTGGCAAAGGAGATTGAGGGGCTTGGGGTGAAGGTGGTGGCTGTTGCGGGTGATGTAACCGGTTCCGCGGTGATCCTTGAGATGGTTGCTGCTGCCATCGATGCATTCGGCAAGATCGATATACTGGTTAACAACGTGGGAGGCGGCGATGGCGAGAGTCATGACATTGACGACAAGGACAACCCTCTTGCCAGAACAGAGGCGCTGTGGGATGCGAGCTACGCGCATAGTCTAAAGGCTCCAGTCCTGATGTGTGAGGCTGTGATGCCTCATTTCATCGAGAAGAAGTCGGGCAAGATTATTAACATGTCATCCCTCGCCGGTCGACCTGGTATGCCGCATGTTGACCTCGTACCCATACCATCCTGTTACCACAGCATGAAAGCCGGACTGATTCGCTATACGCAGCTGCTTGCGGATCAAGTGGGGCGCCATAACATTAATGTTAATGCAATCTGCCCGGGGATAATCTACACCGATGGCTGGCGTGCTCTTGCGGAAGGTATGGTCAACAATGATCCACGCTTCAAGGGAGAGGACGCGCGCGAGTGGTTTATCGGGATTGGCGAAGGTAGATATGTCGGTGACGGCATACCCCAAACAGCCATGAGGCGTGAGCAAACTACAGGTGATATAGCGGAAGCTGTGCTGTTTCTCGCATCAGAAGCAGCGGCCAATATCACCGGGCAGACCCTGAATGTTGACGGCGGAATGGTCAAGGACTAGTGAAGTTGAAATAAGTTATAAGGGCACTGATGCAATGGCGGGAAAGATCAAGTCGCGGGTGTGTGGCTAGGTATTTTGAGGCCCTCTTTTAAAATACCGCCGCTACCCAGAAACCAAGGAGATATCATGGCTGACCTGACATTCGGTGCACACGTCACTCCCGTTAAAGACCTGGACCGTGCCACCAAGTTCTACACCGAGGCGCTCGGCCTGACCGTGAAGACGAAGGAAGAGACGGGTGCGATCCTCGGCCGGTGACATACAGTCTCGAGGGGCGCACGGGGCACGAAGCCGGAACGTGATCGTTTCTTCGCTCCCCGAGGATCTGTGGCCCTGACACACCACCAATCCAGTGCACTCCAAGTTAGCGGTCAAGCCCCGATTCCTTTCTATCCAATGCTCGGTAGAGCATGGCGCCGAGGCGGTAGACTCTGGTGCTGATGGGATACCAATTGCCCGGCCGGGCGGAATAGGGAAATTCCGCGAAGATAGTCTCACTATCGGGGCCGCCCAGTATGCGCTGTGCTACCTTGTTACCGAGGTAGCCTGAGGCGGCCACGCCCATGCCGTTGAAGCCGTGGATATAGTGAACGCCCTCGTGCGTTCCCACATGAGGCAACAGGTTCTGTGTGAGACAGGGTCGGCCCACCCAGGCGTGGCTCGCGCGAATGCCCTCGAGTTCGGGGTAGCGCGCCACAACGTCGCGCAGCAGGGCGATCGCGGCTGTTGACTCGTCTTTGTAGTCGACGAAGTAGCGACCACCCACATGGATACGGGTGTCATCCTTGAAGCGACACAGTCCCAATTGGAGTCGCCGAGTTTCGAGAACGAATCGGCCCGTTGGCATGATCCGGTTCAGTAAGTCGGGATCGAGGGGCTCCGTGACCATGCCAGAATTGGCAGCGGGCAAGACCCGTCGACGAAAGTATCGGAATAGACGGTTGTCATTTCCCGTCTCCGCGTTTGTTGCAATCACGGCTTCACCTGCCGAAATGGTCCCGCGTGCCGTCGTGACGCGGAAACCGGCGGCATCAGGTTCGATTTCCGTGACGCGCGTACCGCCGAAGAGACGCGCGCCGGACCCACGTGCGCGCTCACACGCGCCCTTGAAGAAGAGGCCAGGGTGGAGTTGCGCTGTATCGTGGTAAACGGCGCAGCCGTGGTAGACGTCCGTACCTAGCACCCGCCTTTGTTCGTCTTGGGAAATCAGCTCGGTATCGACCTCCATGTGACGTGACTGGAGCTCGAGCTCGCGCGCCTGCGTTGCGTAGGCTTCCGAGCAGTGGGCTGCAACGATTCGGCCGTTTCGGTGAAGCCAGCAGTCGATCTCCTCCTTCTCGATGAAATCGATGGTCCACTCGAGCCAGTCCTTGGCTTCCTGGAATAGGCGTATCGCGGTCTCGAGTCCGTATTTTGCCTCGGCCTCGCTGAATTTGAGTTGAATCGTTCGGCCGATGGCACCCATGTTCCGCGTGCTGGCGTTCTCGCCGAGTCGACCGCCCTCGAGCACAACTACATCGAGCCCCCCCCTCGCCAGGTGGAGTGCGGTAAACACGCCGGCAAGACCGCCGCCCACAACGGCGACGTCTACTCGGGCGGGCAGGTCCTCACTGGTCGGCGCCTCGAGTGGCGCTTCATCCCACCAATGAGGAGTTCTCTTGAAGTTCGGCGTTAGGAATTCGTCGTGCATAGTCGGCTCCTCCGATATTAAATTGGATGAGCGAATCTTCATCGTCTTCATCCGCAGAAACAGGTGTTGGTGGCAGTACAAGCAGCAGCACAAACCAAACAGCCAGAATCGATTTCGTTCTGTTAAAAAAGCAACGCTTCACATCTAGCCCATACTATCAGACAAACCAGAACCGGTTTGTCTGATAGTATGGGTTGGCCGTATTCCTCCCTTGCGGCTGACAGCCCTTTTGTGCAGCCAGTGGTGCCATCGAATCACGTGCACATCGTCAGCCCATAGGCACCACTAACACAGTAGCTATCAAATCTTGCTTGCAGATTTCTTTGAATAGGGCGTTAATGGTTCCTATACTCAAAGCTTTGAGTCGCTTCTCGTGCTCACGACTTCTGTCAGATTCGCGTACCGCCTGATCGGCACCCTCGGTGCCCTGCACTTCCTGTTCATCCTGACTCTGAGCGAGCACATTTCGGGGTTGTCGGTCGCGCTCTTCACCGTGTGTGTGATCGCCGTGCTGCCGCCGGTTCAACGGCGGATCAGGCAGCTGCCCCTACTCGGTCGGGACTGGTTCTTCGGCTGCGCGTTTCTGATCCTGATCTTCGTGGCGAACGTACAGCTCGAGAGAGGCAACCGACCCGAGATCGTGCACGGAGAATACGCGTTTGCCCACGCGACCCTGATTACCGGCGAACTGGGCGCGGCGCCGATCTCCGACGCGGTGATTCTCGTCGACGTCAGCGGAGAGATCGTCGAGGTGGGAACCTCGGCCTCGCTCACGATTCCCGACGGGTACGAAACCATCGATCTGAGTGGGAAGTTCTTGCTTCCTGGGCTGATCAACGCCCACGGGCACCTGGTGATGTCGGGATCCGAACCCGGGCGCACCGTCGAGATGACTCGCTTTGGACCGCCGGAGTGGGTCGTCGGCATGTTCCTTACGCTCGCGCCCACCTATGCAGGCGAGAAGGTGCTCGTGCGGCTGATGGAACGGAATGCCATGCGCGCCCTGCGCGCGGGGATCACGACGGTCCGGGGCCTGGGTGACCCCGAATTCTACGACGTTGTGCTGCGCAAGCAGATCGAGAGCGGCCGCTCGCTCGGACCAAGGCTGCTGGTCGCGGGTCCGCTGCTGTGCACCACCGGCGGACACGCTCGCCAGATCGGGATCACGCTCGATGGCCCCGACGAAGCCAGGCGGGCGGTACGCACCTCACTGAGCCACGAGGTCGACGTCATCAAGATCGCCAGCACGGGCGGCGTCGCCGACTCGAAACGGCTCGGAGAAGCCGGCGAACTGCAAATGACCCCCGAAGAAATCTCGGCGATCACCGACGAGGCCCACCGCAAGGGTGTCCTGGTCACAGCGCATGCCGAGAGTGCCGAAGGAGTGCTGGAAGCACTGCGTGCAGGCATCGACAACATCGAGCATGGCGCCGAACTCGATGACGAGGCCCTGGGTCTGTTCCTGAACAATCCCCGGTCGCTGCGCGGCTTCACCTCGCTTCACCCGACCTTATCGGTCATCTCGTCGAACCGGACACTGAATGAAGAAGGACGCAAGAACCGCGCGCTCTACATACGGTACATGAACGGACAGCAGGTCTCACGAGACGTGATTAGCGGGTACAAGTCTGCCGTCGCCGCGGGCGTGAAGATCGGCGTCGGCACCGATGGAGGCCTGGTCGATCACGCCAGCGTGTGGAGAGAGCTCGAGTTCATGATTCAGCACGGCAACATCACGAACGAGCGCGCCATCCACATCGGAACGCTCGCTACTGCGGAGAGCATCGGGATCGAGGCAACGACAGGGAGCATCGAGATCGGCAAGGCCGCCGACTTCATGGTGGTCGATGCCAACCCGTTCGAGGAACTCTCCACCCTCGACAACCCGCACATGGTGGTCGCCGCGGGCTCGATCGTGGACCGCCACTGACCGAAACTCAGAGCCCGGTCCAGGAGCCCGTTCGCCTCGGGCACGTCGGCCTGTACCGGAATCCCGTGAGCCTCGAGGATGTCGAGTACTACAACAAAGTACCTCAGGATATCAGTGAAAGACTGCTCATTATTGCTCCAGTCTATCCTGCTAATCTTAGGTTTTGTATCTTTCTCTGGTTCATCGTGCGAGACTTGGGGAGGACACACGATGAAACACATTCTGAACAGATCAGCATTGCCTCAGGGGCCAGAGCATCGACGAGCCCTGATCTAGAATCAGGTTCCGAGAGAGAAACGGCCACTCTGTGGATTCGACATACCTAAAAATGGTATATCAACCACATAACCGATAAGCGAATCGAATCAATGAAAACACGCGTGGTTAGAATTTTGTTGTTACCCCTCATAACGATGGCATTGACGGCGTTAGCTGAAACGAGAGTGGTGGATCTGCAAACCTCCGACGGTATCAATCTGAAGGCTAGTTACACGTCCCCAGGACGCACCGGTCCGGCCATGCTATTGATCCATCAGTGCAACATGGACAGAAGTTCTTGGGAAGCAATATCCAGTGACTTGGTGGCCAGTGGTATCCATGTACTCGCACTCGATTTGCGAGGATTCGGAGGGAGCGGTGGTGAAGGTCTATCGAGCGGTTTTCCAACCCTATTACGAAAATCCGCTAGTGACGCGGACTTAGCGTTCGATTACTTGATTATACAATCAGACGTTGACGCCACTCGGGTAGGTGTTGGCGGCGCTAGCTGCGGCGGAATGATTTCAGCCGATCTTGCCGTACGCAAGGGAAACCACATTAAGGCGCTCATGCTCCTTTCCAGTCCTCCAAGCTCGAACGCCACCCAAAACGCCGCCAATAACTCCGAACTCGCGGTGTTTGCAGCTGCCACCAAACAAGACCCCATAACGCCCGGCGTTGCGGGTGCACTTGAGTCGATGGTTAACGCTTCCGCTAATCCGAGTTCGGTCTTAAGAATTTTTGACGGCACGGAACATGGTTTGCCTATGTTTTCGAGCAACCCTACCCTACAACCTGAATTGGTCAATTGGCTCAAAGAGCAGCTATTAAGCGAATAGCTTAATCTCGTTTTTATTACCCACTCGAAGATATCGCTAAAGCCTTTAAAGCTTTGCCCGGATTTAAAAGCTTGTATAGTCCACTGTAGGCAAAACTGTAGACAAAAGGATGCCTTTGACAATGAACTGAGCAGCTGAAAGCTATTGATATAGCACAGCTGATCTAGGTAGTTGATGCTGGGGGACGGCAACAAGTGTGCTTAGCTCCACCAAGCTTGGATAACTTTTCTACTGCGTAGTAACTTCTCTAAGGTTATAGTTCAATCATGAGGAAATCTTTTATACTGCTTATTTTCCTTTCCTGTTCCACTTCAAATTTTGCTGATACTACCACTGATTTCACTGAGATAGATTTACTTGTGTATAACACTCATGGTTGATTCCAATTATTGACCAGAAGCTCCACAAATTCAGAAAGGTCCACTCTCATCACTTACGCTGTGATCAAAAAGAGGATTTAGAAAGAAGACCGGCGAGGTATCGTTCTCTCTGAGTATAAGAAATGCGTGATCTTAGCGCTCCCGGGATTGCATTTTCGGATTGGAAAATTATAGCGGAATCTGCATATACTTGGCCCAGGCCAGTTGTGGTTGTGGAATTGAGAGGTATAGGTTCTTGAGGAGGAATAACGATGAGTCCAGATGAAATGAAAGAGAAGGCAGTTCAATTGATGAATGATTCCTTTCACTGAAGCCAGGCTGTTCTGTCCGTGGGACAGGAAAAGCTGGGCGTCAATGATCCGGACATAATTAAAGCTGTTGGTTTGTTTGGTGGTGGTATTGCCGGAACCGGCAATGTTTGTGGTGCCATGTTGGGTGGCATCGCCTGTATTTCGAGCCAGTGCAGTCGAGGTGATCTTTCTGAAAAGGAATCGCCAAAAATGTTTAAATTAGGGCATATGCTGGATCAGGCCTTTGAGGAAATCACAGAGGAATTTGGTGGCAAAGATTGTGCTGACATTGCAAGAGTGGACTGGCGTGATCGAGATGCGGTGAAAGAATTCTATCAGGGCAGCACCAGTCGCCGTGATTATTGTCTGCAAGTAGTGGGAAACACCGCTCATGCTCTTGGCAAGATCATAGAAGATGAGATGACGGATGAAACCGAGGCGGATTCCTAAACTGGCTTCTGAGTAGGTTCCTGAGTATTTTGAAGCAATAACATATTATTTGGAGATCGATGTGCCAACCTATGACTATCGATGTGAAGAAAACGACCGGGTCGTTGAAGTGCGACACGGGATGAATCACCGAGTTCTTACCTGGGGTGAATTGTGTGAAATGGCTGGTATTGAACCGGGTAAAACGGATCAGATCACACCAGTCAGTCGTTTGGCAAACGGTGGTAATGTGGTTCGAAGTTCAGTTTTACGAAATAACTCAGCACCCGCTGGGTGCAATCCGGACAATAGTTGTGGTGATTGTCCTATGGGTGCTTCTGGTATCTGATCTTAACAGGCGTTTCCAACAGTCATCGCCCGTGTCTACCGTGTCTCGGGTTTGTAATCAACTGAGAGTTACAAGAGGACGCCTCGGATAATGAAATACGAAAACTACCAGACACTGAATTTCGACTATGAAGGTCGAGTGCTTACCGTGACAATTGATGCGCCCGGTCCGGTCAATGCTGTGAACGATCCGCTACATAGCGAGCTTGCAAGGGTTTTTTCGGACATCCAGTCTGATCCAGACAGTGACATCATTGTCCTGACAGGATCCGGCGGAACCTTTTGTGCTGGTGGGGATATGGACTGGTTTCAGGACATGATTGATGACCCCACGAAATTCAGAGCCATTGGACCTGATGCAAAACGCATTGTGTTTTCATTGCTCGATCTCGAAAAACCAATTATCTGCCGGTTAAATGGTGCCGCAGTGGGACTTGGCGCATCTGTTGCACTGCTTTGTGACATCATTGTTGCTGTTGAGGATGCGGTAATAGGTGATCCTCATGTCAAGGTAGGGCTCGTCGCTGGTGATGGTGGGGCTGTCATCTGGCCGCAACTGATCGGTTACGCCCGGGCAAAGGAATATCTCTTGACCGGTGAATTATTGACTGCATCCAGAGCAGTTGAAATCGGATTGGTCAACTATGCCGTATCATCCGATGAGCTTGACGTAAAAGTTGGTGAAATAGTCGCCCGTATTGCAGCGAATCCACGCTGGGCAGTACGCTGGACCAAGACGGCAACAAACCTTCCTCTCAAAGATATTGCCAATAGAGTAATGGATGCCGCAATTGCCTACGAAACAATTACAAATCTAACCGAAGACCGACAGGAAGCCGTTCGAGCTTTTGTAGAGAAACGTAAACCGGTGTACAAAGGTGAATAGACATATACATTCTTTTGAGAATTGTCTTTCGGTTGAAGTATTCATCTTCTTAGCAAAAGGTGACTCATGACAGTAAAAGCGGCAGCTGTGCAGATGGCACCGGCATTCCTGGATACACAGGCCACATTGAAGAAAATCCTGCAATATATCGAAGAAGCTGCTGGCCAGGGACTTCAGTTGTTAATATTTCCTGAAACGATCCTGCCTGGATATCCATACTGGGCCATGACTCACGACTCCATATCCAATCTGAGTCGGTTTAATCGGCGGCTGTTTGCTGAATCCATTGAAGTTCCTGGGCCAGAATCCAAAGAACTGTGCGCAGCAGCCAAAAAGTATCATTGCAATGTTGTTGTCGGTGTTAACGAAAAAGAAGGTGGCACTCTCTATAATTCACAGTTGATCATCAACGATGAAGGTGAACTTCTTGGCTGTCGAAGGAAGCTTGTGCCGACCAGTCAGGAACGAATGGTCTGGGGGAGAGGCGACGGATCCGACCTTAAGGTCTATCAAACCTCGTTTGGTGTACTTGGAGCGTTAATCTGCTACGAGCATTCGAATCCACTTTTTCGCTATAGCGTTCAGGCGCAAGGTGAACAGGTTCACGCTGCAAACTGGCCTGGAGGTTTGCCCTTCATTGATCACATAATGGACGCAGCCATTCGGCACTATGCGTTTGAATCAGGGACCTTCGTGATCTCAGCGACGTCGGTGCTGACAAAAGAAATTCTTGATGAGTTGTCCGATGGCAGTGGCACCAGCAAGCTGCAGCCTGGTGGCGGTTATTCGGCGATTGTCAGCCCGACAGGAATTTACCTTGCGGGTCCTGAAAAAGAGAAAGAGGGGCTGCTGATCGCTGAGCTGGATTTTGAAGAGATCGTTGGTGCGAAGCTCATCGTTGATGGTCAGGGACACTACGCTCGACCAGATGTTGTCCAGTTGCGACTCAATTCCAGTAAGCAGAATCCCCTGATTATTGAAGATGAATAGAGGTAGGAGTCGTAAATCTCTCCTTGACTCAGGTGTTAACATAAAACCAACCCGATACCTTTCCTATAAGCAGTTTGGAGAAGAGTGATGCAAGACGATGTCTTAAGTAGAGCCAGGGTAATCTCAGATCTGGCAAGTGCTCAGGCGGATGAAGCAGATAAAAATGCGAATGTGTCTACTGAGCTCATTGCTGAGATGAAAAAAGCCGGTATATTCAAACTATGCATACCGAGTACCCTGGGTGGTGATGAAGTACATCCGATGGAGTCGCTTGACGTAATAGATATCATTGCGCAGGGAGACGGTTCAACAGCCTGGGTAACAATGGTTTGCGCGACAACGGCACTTGTTTCTGCTTACTTGAACGAAGAATGGTCTGAAAAAATCTACGGCCAGGATGGTGTGATTACCTGCGGCGTGACCGCCCCAAGTGGTCGAGCCCGTCTCGTAGATGGAGGTATCGAAGTCTCAGGACGCTGGCAGTGGGGAAGTGGCACGAGCCATGCGGACTGGATCCTGGGGGGCAGCCTGCTGGTGGATGAGGATGGGCAGCCGGTTAAGGACGGTGAAGGTCGCATTCACCATCTGTTACCCTTTTTTAAAAAGGACCAGATCCAAATACTGGACACCTGGGATGTTCATGGTATGTCAGGTTCTGGCTCCAACGATTTCATGGTCGAGGATGTTTTCGTCCCTGAAGGACGCTGGATCAGATTCGGTGCGGATCGGCCCAGACTTCCAGGTTTATATCAGTTTCCACTGTTGGGCATGTTGGGATTGGGCGTCGCATCAATTTCCCTTGGCGTGGCGCGTCGCGCTATTGATGAATTGATCGACCTCGCCGCTGGTAAGATTCCAGTCGCGAGTGCGACAACACTTGGCAATCGGGCCTATGTTCAGTCTGCCGTGGCTGAAGCAGAAGCAGCACTTCGTTCTGCCAAGGCACTGATGCGTGAAGCCGTTGCGGACGCCTGGGAGCCAGCTCGTGACGGACAGTTAATTTCCAAAAAACATCGAGCCATACTCAGACTGGCAACAACCAATGCCTCAAGGCAGGCTACCCGTGCTGTAGATCTGATGTATAACGCCGCTGGCGGCACACCAGTTTATAACCGGAGTCCCCTGGCTCGACTTTTCAGGGACGCCCATGTGGCAACTCAGCATATTATGGTCGGTCCGCCTACCTATGAATTAGTAGGGCGTGTTTTGATGGGAATGGATACAGATACATCCACTCTATAATTGTCGACTAGTTGTGATTGTCCAGGATGAAAATGGAAGCTAAGGGGTGACTCAATGAGTATTGATGCAACCGGGCCCAATGCAGATCAGATCGAATTTTGGAATGGTGACGCGGGTGAATCATGGGCCAGGAATCAACAGGTTGTAGATGCCATGATGACACCACTAAGCAGTGCGGCAGTCTCGGGATCTGGTGCTGGTTCTGAGGACAGGATCCTGGATATTGGCTGCGGCTGTGGGTCGACAACGATCAACCTGGCTGAACTTGGAGCAAGGGTGACAGGAATCGACGTCTCAGGACCAATGCTGGCGATTGCCCGACAGCGAGCTGAGGTGTTGAAGCTCGATACAGACTTCATACTAGCCGATGCATTAACCTATTCGTTCGATAGTGAATACAGTCTTCTCTTTTCTCGATTTGGTGTTATGTTTTTTGCTGACCCCATCGCGGCATTTCGAAATCTTGCCGGTGGGCTGAATCAGAATGGGCGATTGTGTTTTCTTTGCTGGAGACCAGCGAGGGAAAATACCTGGATCTCAGTCCCGATGGCAGCAACATCCACCCACCTGCCACCGTCCGAACCACCTGATCCTCGGGCACCCGGCCCCTTCGCTTTTGCTGATAAGGATTATATCAAGGAGATTCTTGACTCTGCAGGATACAAAGGAATTGAAATCAACCCGGTTGATGAGACTTTGACCATTGGTGATTCTGACGATATTGATCAGGCACTTCTGTTCTATGAGAGGATCGGACCTCTCTCCAGAGTAATAGCAGAGTTGCAGGAATCAGTTAGAGCCACTGTCCGTGATGCGGTACGGGAAGCCGTGGCCCCTCATATGACAGAAAACGGTCTGTCACTCGATGGTGCCTGTTGGCTCGTTCATGCCACCAGGTAGGATGCCTGAAGTACGAGACTGTCAGGCATCTTCTACATTGGCGGTAACTTAAAGCGTACCAAAGTCCCAGGTTTGACCCTGATGGTAATGTTTAAGCACGTTTTTGGCGATAAGGATACGATGCACCTCGTCTGGGCCGTCGGCGATTCTTAGTGTTCGCGCCCCAAGGTACATCCCCGCCAGTGGCGTATCACCAGAAACACCCATGGCACCATGAACCTGAATTGCACGGTCAACCACCCGATGCATGGCATTGGGTACGAATATCTTAATGGCTGAAATCTCGGTACGTGGATCGGCGCCTGAGTCGATCACCTCGGCACAGTTGATCGTCATTAACCGTGATGCCTGAATATCCATGTAGGAGTCTGCAATGAAACCCTGTATGAACTGCTTGTCCTGTAGCATGCCACCGTGGACCTCTCGCTCGGTAGCTCGCTTGACCATAAGATCAAAAGCCCGCCACATTTGTCCGACACAGTTCATGCAGTGATAGACGCGGCCTGCACCAAGACGATCCTGGGCAGCAGCGTGACCTGAACCGCGGGATCCCAGTTGGTTATCGAGAGGCACTCGAACATCCTTATAGGTGATTTCACAGTGTGAACCACCGATATGTCCCCATACCGGTACACTCCGTTCGATATTAAATCCCGGGGTGTCGGTCGGCACAATAATCTGGGTCATTTTCTCGTTGACACCACCAGAACCATCGTCTTCTTCAGTTCGGCACATGACCAGTGCCCATGAAGCGTTTTGTCCGTTTGAGGTAAACCACTTTCGTCCGTTGATCACCCACTCGTCACCATCTCTTACTGCCATGGTTTGCAGAGAGCGTGGATCTGAACCGGGATTGTCGGGTTCTGTCATACTGAAGCAGGAAGTCTGTTCGCCTCGAATTGTTGGTTCCAGAAACTTTTTCTTCTGTTCTTCCGTCCCGTATTTAATCAAAACACTCTGATTGCCCGATGTGGGTGCCTGAACCCCGAAAATGTAGTTTGAAAATGGGCTCCAGGCCAGGATTTCATTCATGTAAGCGTGCCCCAGGAATCCGATACCCATACCGCCGTATTCTTTCGGCAAATGGGGCGCCCAGAGGTTCGATTCTTTTACGTAGGAGCGCAATTCGTGGACCAGTTGCGCTCGTTCGTCGTCTGATGCGGGATTCCCGAGTTTGTCCTCGTTTGGAATGATATGCTCGGAAACTATTTTTGCAGTATTCAATCTGATTTCGTTCACCTCATCAGGCAACGAGGGTATTGGGGCAACTGCGAGGGTGTTCATACTGGGTATGGCCATTATGCTATCTCCTTAGGCAAGAATTGACCTCAGCAAACTACCATTACCGAAGAATTGGATCAAATCTGACGCACAATTTCTTGTCGCACATCATAGATGCGAACCTGCCCCTGTTCCTTCAGTTCGAACTTTCTCGAGATAGATGACGCTTTGGTCGCGATCCTGATTGCAGTCATCAATGTTGCTGTTTCCATTGCCCAATATTTCGAAGTGTGCTTTATTCAGGCTCAGCTAAGTGGAGAAAGGAGATCCCATGGAATATGAAGAAATCACCTATGATGTCGGCGATCGTATCGCGACGATAAAGTTCAATCGACCCCATGCAATGAACGCAGGTACCGGTCGTACATACTGGGAATTGGAGCAGGCATTTCGAGCTGCAGCTGTCGATGATGAGGTCAATGTTATTGTCCTGACAGGTGTAGGACGTGCGTTCTGCGCAGGAGATGACGTCAATCAGCTGTTTCTGTCTAAGCCCGACAACAGCGACGAAGCGCGGAGTCGACGGTTACTGGATCAGATTCGTGACCTCGGATCTCACAGACGCCACGGGCTGGATACTTCGATAATAGACTGTCCTAAACCAACGATAGCGGCGGTCAACGGTGCGGCCGTTGGATATGGGTGTGATATTGCTCTGATGTGTGATATGCGTATTGGCAGCGATCATGCTCGAATGGGTGAATTTTTTGTAAGGAGAGGGCTGATTCCCAGTGTTGGTGGCCTTATGTTGTTACCGCGCATAATCGGTCTGGCTCGTGCCTATGAGCTGATTCTGTCAGGGCGTCTCGTTGAAGCTGAGGAACTTGCTGCTATTGGTATGGTAAACAGGATAGTCCCTCATGATGATCTTGAGGAAGAAACCCAGAAATTCGCAAGTGTTCTGTCCGCGCAGGCCCCCATAGGGCAGATGCTGGCCAAAGAAGGTATCCGTATGGGCATGAACTGGGACTATGACAAATTAGCGGATTACTCAATTACAGCGATTCGCCTTCTGATGCAAACGGCCGATCATCATGAAGGTGCCTTGTCCTTTGCTGAGAAACGTGAGGCAGAATTTAAAGGCAGATGATCGGGGTAAATTTGGTGGGAGCAAGTCGAAAATGACTCAGATCATCTATGGTCATTGTGACACCAGGTTTGCTTCGGTCCAGGAAGCATTTCTCGATAATTTCGAAAACCGAGATGAGATTGGCGCCTGCGTTTCTGTTGTTGTTGAGGGGGAGGCTGTCGTTGATCTCTGGGCCGGGTATATGGATGGGGCCAGGACCAGACCGTGGCGAGAAGATACGATTGTTAATATCTGGTCTGTTGGAAAGGGTATTGCAACTCTCTGTCTGCTTAAGTCACTTGAGGAGCAGGGTATTAGCGTCGATGAAAAAGTGGCGTCTGTGTGGCCCGAATTTGCAGTGCAGGATAAGACAGACATTACCATTGCAATGGTGCTGGCCCATCGTGCCGGTCTGTGCGCGGTAGAGGAACCATTACCAAATGATGCTTTCTACCACTGGGATGTCATGACGAGTGCGATTGCCGCACAAAAACCCTGGTGGGAGCCAGACACAAACCACGGTTATCACACCAATACATTCGGATTCCTGCTGGGTGAGATCGTCCGCAGAGTATCCGGGTTGCCAATTCGCGATTATCTGCAGAAGCACATTGCCAGCGTTTTATCAGTGGACTGTCACTTCGGTGTCCCAAAAAGCGCGCTGCACCAATGTGCCGATCTTATACACAGCCCCCGACCACCAAACCTCAGACCCGGCCTGAGTGGTACACCAGACCCCGATGATCCAATATCTCAGATGCGCCATCTAGTCTATAACAATCCGTCGCTGGGTCACTATGATTTCAATTCAGATGATTGGCATATGTCGGAATTCCCGTCGACCAGCCCCCAGTCGAATGCGAGAGCTACTGCGGCGATTTTCAGTGAACTGGCGCAGGTGATGGCGGGGAAAAAGAGCGGTCTGGTTAGTCGTTCGATGCTGGAGAGGGCAACAGAGATTAATAGTGATGGTGAGGACTTGAATCTGCTGCGACCCACGCGGTTTGGTCTGGGATTTCAACTCACCCAGCCCGTCCGCCCGCTTGGCCCCAGTCCGGGTACATTTGGCCATTATGGTAACGGCGGCCACCTTGCGTTTTCGGATCCGACGATTCCACTCGGATTTGCATATCATATGAATCATCATGGTTTCGCCTGGCGGGATCCAAGAAATATTGCATTGACAGATGCGGTCTATGATTCGCTGAGAAAGTAGTCGCAATAGAACTCGACCGATGCCACCGTCAGGCTGTAGATCAGTGTTGTTTTCAAACTGATATTTGCACGCCTTATTTGCGCAGATTCGTGGCTTGAGGTCATTGTAGAATTGACTTTAGAGAATATGCTTCCCGTGGGTTTCGATACATGGATTTCAAAGAAGACAACGACACAATTGAGTTCAGAAAGGAAGTTCAGAAATTTCTTGATGACAAGTTGACGCCGGACCTGAGAAAGGCATCGCGATTAACGGCAGGAACCTACACTGATATCTCGGCATGTCTTAGCTGGCACAGAATTCTTGCAGAAAAAGGCTGGATTGCACCCGGCTGGCCGGAAGAATATGGAGGCACAGCTTGGAACGATCTGCAGCGGCATATTTTTGGTGTTGAATGTTATAAAGCGGATGCTCCGTTACTGTTCAATATGGGGATTCGACATATTGGTCCCGTCCTGATGGCGCACGGGACGAAACAGCAGCGAGACTATTATCTGCCACGGATTCTTTCTGGAGCCGATATCTGGTGCCAGGGATATTCCGAACCCACGGCAGGATCTGATCTGGCCGCTCTTAACTTGCAGGCTGTTCGAAAAGGCGATGAGTACATACTCAATGGCACAAAGCTATGGACGACAGGTGCCCATTTCGCCCACCAGATTTTCTGCCTGGTTCGAACCTCAAACGAAGGAAAAAAGCAGGCTGGCATCACGTTTCTGGTCATGTCGATGGAGACTCCTGGGCTCAGCGTCGAACCCATTCTTTCACTGAATGGTCAGCATGAATGTAATCAGGTCTTTTTTGACAATGTTCGTGTGCCTGTCACCAATCGGGTTGGAGAAGAAAATGACGGCTGGCGCGTGGCCAAGGTGCTTATGCAATTTGCACGATCGAACAATATCAATATGGCCTGGGTGAGAGAGGGGCTGCAACGAGTCAAAGAAGGCGCGAGGATTGAGTCCAATGGCAGGGGCGGGTGTCTTCTCGATGACCAGGATTTCCTTTACAAGCTCAGCACAACTGAAATAAGACTCCTGGGTGTTGAATCACTGGAGCTTAGATTACTGTCTGAAATGAACAAGAAAGCAAATCCCGGGTTTATGTCTTCAGTGCTTAAATCCAGGGCATCTGAACTCATTCAGGAAGTGAGTGAGTTGATGATTGAAGTGGTCGCCTGGTATGGATTTCCGTTTCAGATAGAGGCTCTGGATCCATTTAGTGATTCAGCCTTTGTTGGACCTGAATACGCTTTACCTGTGGCCTGTCTGTACCTAAATCAGCGGTCAACCACGATTGCATCAGGCAGCAGTGAGATACAAAGAGACGTACTGGCCAAACGGGTTCTTGGATTATAGGGATCTACTGCGGCAGCCTGATTTATGAATCCCTGGCGATGTCAGCAGATTCCTGTGATGTATAACGAAAAATGCCCTTGGCCATCAGAGAAGATTCAGTTTGATGTCCGGCATCAAAAAATTTTGCTCTGATCCCATGAGCGGTTTGACTGTCAGGTTCTGCCAGCACTTTGTCGACCTGAGCTGAAGGAAACATGCACCCCGGGAGTATCTATTCCGGCAAAGATGTTCGCTAGCCTTGAAGCGAGTACTAGCGATGATTGCTCTGACCGCCATCAATCGTGATAGTTTTCCCGGTCACGTAGTCAGATAAGTCTGTTACAAGAAACTCAACCACCTTGGCGCAATCTTCGATTGTCCCTTCTCTTCGGAGCGGAATGATCTTGTAAAGCCCGCTCCTGTCTCCCAGTCTGCCCGTTCGAATGATGCCAGGCGCAATACTGTTGACGTTGATATTATAGGGGCCGAGTTCTCTGGCAAGGGATCGGGTGTAATGGATGATCGCCGCTTTGGCCGTGCCATAGGGGTGATAGCCTCCGGCTGCATCAACCCCCGCTGTTGATGACACCGTAACGATCTTCCCGGATTTTTGCTCCTTCATATAAGGTGCAACGGCCATGCACGTGTACATGCAGGTCATGAGATTGATATTCATGACGCGTTCAAGGGTGTCCTGATCACAATCAGCAGGCGTTGCCGAGGTTGAAATATCTTCGGCATCATCCTCATCTCTTTCATCAGCAAATGTAACTGTACCGCCACCTGCATTGCATATCGCTATATCCACTCTGCCTAACTGTTCTACCGTCTCTGCAACAGACTGCTCGGTCGTACGCCTGTCAGTGAGATCTGCTTCTATTCCGATAGCTTTAACACCGAGAGCTTCGCATTCTTCCATGACTGTATCCGCCGTCTTTAAATCGGATTCGAATTCATAAACATCTCCTCCACTGAGATTCCTATCGACAATCGCAATATCCGCTCCGAGTCCGGCGAGTCGTAACGCATATCCTCTGCCAAGTCCCCGTGCACCGCCGGTAATCAATGCGACTTTGCCTTCCAGTTTCTTCTCGCTCATAGGTTTCCCATTACGTTTATTGCCGATGGATATACAGATACCACAGATTCGATGCGCGTGAAATGCCACGGGCCAACAAAGAACAGAAATCTCACTCGAGCACTCATAATGTGAAATTGAATGGAGGTATGATACTTCCATCGTGAGGAGCTCAATGAAATAATGATCTCACTCTAATCTACAGCCCAATCTACTAAGGAGAATAACTTGAAACTAGAACCGTTGATGACAATGTATGCCGACCTGAAAGACTCAGTGGAGGTTGGAGAAGGCCCAAGCGGTAACAGAATTATTTTTGATGTAACCGGGGGGCACTTTGAAGGTGAAAAATTGAAGGGAAAGATCCTCGCAAGTGGTGCTGACTGGATAATAATGGACTCAGATGGTGTGGGTCATCTTGATGTGCGCATTACACTTCAGACTGATGATGGTGCCAATATCTACGTTCAATATTATGGCGTTCTGGTCTTTAATGAAAAAATCAGCGAGAGCCAGGCCGGTACAAGACAAGCGGAGTTCGGGGATACCTACTTTGTCACCCAACCGAGGTTCGAAACCGGAGATGAGCGATACAAATGGTTAAACCGAACAATGGCTGTCGCTGAGGGACGACCATTGAAAAACGCGGTTGAATATCAGGTGTACGAGGTTACTAACGGTTAAGAAAGAACGCTACGCGACGTGAATACCATCAGCGTCCGGTGTGAATTGCTCAAGCAGGAATCTCTCCTGGGGTTTTTCAGACGCGGTTTTCGGTATCTCATCGACGACCTGTAAATAGCTCGGGATGAAATTCGCCTCGAGTTCTTGTCTGCAAAGTTCATAAACAGATTCCGATGTAAATTTATCGTTCGTGACAATCGCGGCAACTACATCCTTTTCACCAGGTGCACCAGAAGCAGCGGGAACACCGTATACGAAGACATCCTGTATGCCAGGGTGTTCAGCCAGAGCCTTTTCAACGAAGCCTGGGTTGATGAAATCACCGTTGTGCCTGATGCCACCTCCTTTTCGAAAATCAAAATAGAACCAGCCATCGTCATCGCGATGACAGACGTCACCTGTTCGCACCCAGCCCCCGGCGGTCTTCTTGTCTGACGCTTCCTTGTTCTTGAAATACTCAACCTTGACATCACCTTCAATAGGTCGACCGATCAGTTCACCAGGCTCACCATGGGGCAGCTCATTACCATCTTCGTCAACAATCCTGAATTCCGACTCACCCGGCATCTGACCGAAACTGCCGATTGGGCCATCGCCACGATTCATAAACAGTCCATAACCATCGACAGCCGCATAGAGCTCGACAACCTTGACGTTGAATCGTTCTTCAAACTGTTGCCAGATGACTGCAGGCATACCGGCCGAGAGAACCATTCTGACCGGATTATCCGCGTCATTGTCCTTGACTGGTTCGCTGTAGATTGCGGTCGTCATCCCACCTAACAGATTGAATACGGTGCAATTGTACTTGCGGGTGATGTCCCATAAGCGGGACTTGGTAAACTTTCGACTGAATACCGTAGGCAGATTCAGACCAATTGATGGAAATAACGTCAGGCTCTGGGCGTTACCATGGGTCAGTGATAATCCGGTATAGGGCCTGTCTTCCGGGATAAACTGGAGTCCTGGTCCTGACATGGTGCCCCCGGCAAGGCGGGCATTGGCTATTGGCACACCTTTCGGATCGCCTGTTGTACCTGAGGTGTACATGATTTCAATCGCCTGAGAAGGGTCAATGGGTTCACGATCAACCGTAGTTTCCCCAGCATCCATAATTTCAGACATCGAAGTGCAGTCCGGGAAATCTGAAGCCAGGCATGCATCGGCCTCGCTGGTATTCTCCAGCATGATAATCCATTCAAGGTCTGGCACTTGATCGCGAATATCCATTACCTGCTGGATGCAATAGTCTGCACAGATAATGCCCTTGCTTTCAGAATTGTTCAGGGTATAGGCGAGTTTTGCACCCTTGGTTCTGGGATCTAAGGGGATGAAAGCCGCCCCAAGCGTAGATGCAGATGCCATGGCCTCTATGAATTCGGGGTGATTACGCAACATTACACCGAAGTTGTCGCCAGGCGTCACACCGCGAGCGACCAGCGCAGCGGAAAGTTTCTGTGAATTAATCCAGAGCTCGCCAAAGGTCCTTGTCTCATCGTCCGGAACTTCCGGGCACTCAAACGTCAGTATCTGGAAGTCTGGGTTGCTTTCTGCCCGTCCTAGGAAAAAGTCCGCGAGAATGAGATTATTCAATTCAGTCATCTTATTTGCCTATCAAGTGTATCCGTCAGATTACAATACTGCAGGTGGTACAAGCCCCAGTGCCTGCTTCATCAGTTGCAATTCTTCCTCTCTGTCAGGCAGCGGCGCAGGTTGGGTGAACATCCCATCCTGTTTAAGTTCATCAACAATCTCATCACTTCTCGGGAACTCGTGGTTGCCACCAAATCCATTTATGTGGAACAGATCATTAAAGGGCAGGCGAGGGCGCTGACCACCTGCTTCCCAGTGCTCCAGTGGATATCCGACGGTTTGCAGCAATAGAAGACGGCAACCGTCAGGTGTGCCCAGTGTCTCCATGAGTTTTGGGCCACCGGGTCCTGCTCCAAGGCAGCAGGTGCCAAGTCCCATTTCATAGGCGGCCAGTGTGGCCTGGGCAATACCCTGGCCGCAATCGAGTTCGCCAATGCCGGGCTGCTTCATAACTTCGCCTATTCCCGCAAAGATCGGCAGCAATTGATTTTCAACGCCATCCACCCTTTCTTCTTTAGTTCCAACGCCAAGAGCACCGACGTCTGCAAGTTTAAGCAAACTGTCACTCTGGCCATCAACCGCGTTCGGGTTGATGTACCAGACGATAACGCAAGGTGCGAGCTTGATCTGCCAGCCGAGGATGATTCCTTCCAGTTTGTCGAGTAGTTCTTTTGCCGCAGAATCCTTGAATATTGCAACACCGCGTAGTGACTGAACATTACCCCAGTGTGAGGCTATTCTGGCAGCTTCGAACATTACCTGTATCTTCTCAGGCTCAACCGGCTTGTAGGGTTTCAAGAATCTAATTGAGCGTCTTCGTCCGATTACTTCTCGTAATTCCATGGTGTTTTCTCCTGCAAAATTATTGAATTGTTGGTTTGTTTTTTTTCAATGGGCATTCTGGTAGATACCTACACTCGATTGCCATAGATCACGTCCTGCTACCAGTTGGAAGTAGAATACGGCGAGGAATCGCCTGAATTTTCTCCCGATCTGGTTCTAGCGTTTCAATATCGTAACTGACAGTGCGCCTTCGCCCGCTGACGTGGTGCCACCGGCGTTTTGGGCGAGTCCAACCTTAGCGCCAGCAACCTGCCGATCTCCGGCTCGGTCAGAAAGGTGCCAGAACAGTTCAACCACCTGGCGAATTCCTGTTGCGCCTATCGGATGACCCTGACATTCCAGGCCGCCAGAAACGTTGATTGGCAACTTGCCACCCAGCTTGCTGTGGCCCGCTTCGCCGAAAGCGCCACCATCCCCGATATCACAGAGCATCAGGTTTTCACTTGAGCTGATCTCTCCCATAGACGTTGCATCATGGACTTCCGCCAAATCTATGTCTTCGGGACCGACACCTGCCTGATCATAGGCACGCCTGGCAAGTTTTGTAAGATTACTTTCACTGCGATCACCTGAAACCTGAGCGCTGCCCAGTACGCAAGATGAAATCTCCACCTTGCTTGCCGCTGTCTTCTCACGAGCGAATTTCTCACTGCAGACAATAGCGGCGGCAACACCGTCTCCGATAGGAGAACACATTAGTCGAGTCAATGGGAAGGCGACATCGGGTGAAGCGAGTACTTCATCGATAGAGTAGTCCTGTTGGTACTGCGCCAGAGGATTCATCGAAGAGTGCCAATGGTTCTTGGCCGCAATGGCCGCCAGTTGTCGCTGGGTTGTCCCATACTTGTCCATATGGAATCTTGCTGCCTGCGCATAGACGTCCATGAAAACGGTTCTTTGACCGGACTTTTCTTTCTTCGGCTCGTTCTGACCTGCTTCTGCTTTTGCCTTGGCTTTCTCTTCAGAGGCTTTCATGCGAGCCATCGTTTCCTGGAGCACCTCAACGTCCATGCATCCGGTAAACGCGGGCTGGACTCTTGCTCTGTCTTCGAAATACATTTTCTCCATCCCGAGGACCAGGGCGCAGTCAATCTCTCCCGCTGCAATCATGGCCATTGCACCGTTCAAGGCCGTTGCAGAGGAGGCGCAGGCGTTTTCCAGGTTCACTATCGGTATTCCACCGATTCCCATAGCGTGCAGGACAACCTGTCCACGGATACTTTCCTGCCCCTGTAAAACTCCCTGGGAGGCGTTTCCTACATAGGCCGCCTGAATGTCTTGCTTTTCAATACCGGCATCCTTGATCGCAATGTTTACGGCTTCTTCAACCAGGGACTTCAAATTACGGTCTGTGTGTTTGCCGAAGGCAGTCATACCGCCGCCGATCATAGTTGCTTTCATGCTAAATCCTCTGTTACGTTTTCTGTATATCGTTCATTGTATGTAGATCGAACCGCGATTGGAAATCGATTCAGGTTGGGATTTCAGATCAGTCTGTATTTGCCAGCATCAGTTTCGACGCGTTGAATCCAGCAGCTGCTTCAGCGTGATGCCCATGGGCTCGATGGCCTAGGCACTTATTTCGTTTCCTTCGCTGTCAATCTTTGATATGGGTTCGAATAGATCGACGATCGGTTTCTACTCATGTGGATAGCGAGCAGCGAGCTTGTCTCTGAATGAATCTGCGCTGGCAGGTGCTTCAAAGTCATGATCGGGTCCGATGGTGCGAAAGGCAGTATCAAACTGATTAAGGGAGATCTTATCCAGCGCGCCAAGATCACTATTCGCCTCTATTTGTCTGTTCGTGTGAGTGTATCAACAGTAGTGGTTGGAGTGGTGATTTCAGGTGACGTCAGTGTTATGTAGAAGATTAAGAATCACATGCCTGGAAACTCAAGGTATAGTGTAGTGATCAATGGGACAGGAACATCGGGCTATCACGATGATAAGAATCACCTTTGCACTAAGGCGAAAGCAAAATCTGGAATTTGAAGAGTTCCAGGAATATTGGCGTGAGAAACACGGACCACTGGTGGCAAGTCATAGTAGCCACTTGAAAATTCGGCGCTATGTACAGGTTCATACACTGGGGAACCCGGATGCCGAACGACCGGAGGGTGAGCGAGGCAAGATGCAGAGGCCCTTTGATGGTGTTGCGGAACTCTGGTTTGATTCTCTCGATGACATAAGAAACAGCGATTCTGCTGCCGTTGACGCAAGTCTCGAACTCCTTGAGGATGAAAGGCAGTTTATCGATCTGTCTCAGTCGCCTGGTTGGCTGGCGTATGAATGTCCGCAGATTAATCCCAGTCCGGAAAAGCTGGTGGCATCACCCGATAGCCCATATGCCAAGTTGTATTATCTGCTTAATTATCCGGAGGGCAGGTCGTTTGATGAAGTCCAGCTCTACTGGCGCATGAACCATGGCCCACTGGTCAGGCATTATGGCCCGCTGCTCCAGATTCTGCGTTATGTTCAGGTGCATCGAATCGATGATGAGTTTAATGATACGTTTGCATCGGCAAGGGGTACGGTAATCCCTGCCTATTTCGGTCATGCCGAACTCTGGTACGATCAGCGCAGGCCAGCGAATCAATCACCGTTCGCTAAAAAAGGCGAAACAGCATTGTATGAAGATGAAGCAAAATTCATCGACTTCTCCAGATCCGCTTTGTGGTTTGCCAAGGAGCATGTGTTTGTAGATCGACAACGCTACTGATCCGACGCCAGGTGTTCGAGCATACCATCAACCAGTTTCTGCTCGATATTCTGATTCGCTGCTTGATTGATCTGACGAATGGCGGAGCGTGAAGGAATATTGATTTCAGAGATAAAGGATCCAATAAAATCCAGCCCGGCAAAGAATATTCCCTGCTCTGGCGAAAAAGGTTCAATCCGCTCGATAGAGCTTCTTTCAAAGTATGAATACTGTCCGGGCGAGTGCCTGATTATTTCTTCAGCGCCAGCATGAATTTGGCAACTTCAAGCCTGACATCTTCCGCAATATAATTTTGTGGCGGCATTTCCGGGTAGTCTTCCCGCACCTTGACCGGATTGGCGATGTACTGGGCAAGCGCTTCCGGTCTGCCCTGATACATGGCTTGAATGGCCAGTGTGGGTGGTCCGATCATTTTTGCGCCATAAGCATGACATCCCGCACAGATGCCATAGTAGGCGGCTTTTCCTTTTGCATCTGCCGCAATCTGCCTCACCGGTACCGGTTCATCGAGAGTGTAAGTGGTTGTTGCTGCTGTTGATTTTTTCTTACAGACCGAGTAGCCATCTAGGCCTACTGCTTTATATCGAGTCTTGTCCAGAACGCATCCGCTGCCGCCCTGACCGACGTTTGCAATATCAACATATTGAGCATCAGGTGCTACAGCCCGACGGGCTTCAAGAACCTGAGGGAGGGCGTTTTTACCGTTACCCCACATCATATTATCCAGAATCTGAACACGGTCCGAATTGGGTTCGGAATCAGGGTCACTTCGGATGTTTGAGATATATTCCAGACCTGCAATGCCGATTCCGATAAATTCGTTGCCTGTGATTATGTTGTCTTCCACGATGACATCATCAGAAGCCATGATGGTTATACCGGTTCCTTTAGCAACGAAAGAGACAATTGAGCCGGGAATGGCAAAGTTCACGTGGTTGTTGTTAACGACAAAATTGTTTCTGACAATCACGTCATAGTTGGTTTTGATCGGCAGACCTGGCGTTATAAAAACCAGAATACCTCCGGTATTGTCGTGTACGTAGTTACCATCGACGATTGCGTGGCGAGTATTTTCGATTTCGATCCCGGCCACGCTGTCGAATACTTCATTGTGAAGTACATCCACGTTGTCGCACATGCCGACATAGATCGCAGCGTCTTCAATGCCTGAGAGGACATTGTGTTCGATCAGGCCGTTCTTGCCGAATTCCGGGAATATGCCATAGATACCGGCATCAATGATCCAGTTGTTACGAATCACAAAATTGTTACCGGCCTGGCCCATGATACCGTTACCCTTGAAGTTGATAATCTTCATGTTTTCAACGGTAATCCCACTGCCCGAGTAGAGGATGGCGTCATTTCGAATTTTCTCTCCTTCGAGCGTGGGCCATTCTCCGCTGACAATGATCCCCCTGATGGTGACGTTGTCTTTGTCGATGTAAACCGTTTCTTTATACACACCCGGTTCAATCAAAATCGTGTCACCTGGTTTCGCAGCCGTAACGGCTGATTGAATAGTCTGGCCTGGTTTAACGACGATTTCGCTGGCATCTGCCATGGTGATTTGCAGCAGGCTGATCGCCATTACAATTGTTAGTAGGTTTGGTTTCATTTTCTTTTTATTTCTCCATCATGATTCTGATTCCTGGCGTGTGTCTCCAGGGAGTTTGCCCACCGGAACTAGCCCTGATGGTACACGGTTAGGTATCTGGGGCTCCAGTGATTCGTCGTTAAGTGTTTTCAGGAAAGTCACCAACAGATCCAGCTCCTGATCGCTTAAATCTGGTTCCCAGATATGCCAGTGGATGCTGAGATCCTCATTCTCAGGGACCGCATGGCCGCGACCCTTGGTATAAAAACTAACGGCTTCTCGAAGGTTCTCGAATTTCCCCGAGTGCATATACGGGGCCGTATTGGCGATATTTCGCAAGCTGGGAACTTTGAATCCACCGCGTTGAGTAGGCTCATTGGTCAGCCCACCTTCACCAGGGTCAAATGGCAATCCATCGGGTTCTGGTGTACCAATAATGGCAATCTCCTGGTTGGTAAACAATGGGGGTGTGTGGCACTCGGCACATCGGGCCACGAATGAGCGGAAGATATTCAGTCCCTCGATTTCATCATGGCTCAGGGCGTCATGATAGCCGTGAGCATACTGGTCATATCGGCTGTTTAGTGAAATGAGAGATGCTTCGAATGCCGCAATTGCCAGGTAGACCTGCGCCGGTGTGATGGGAGAAACGTGGAATGTTTCTTCGAAAAGACGGCGATAATCCTGGTTTGCGTTGAGGGTATCTAAAAGTTGTATTTCGTTGTTGCCCATTTCATCAGGTGCGTAAAGCGGGCCCTGGAGCTGCTCTTCAAGCGTCGCAGCCCTTGCATCCCAAAACAGCCGCTCAAGAAATCCGACGTTCCAGAGGGAGGGTGCTGAGCGTTTCACTTTTTCACCTGTTACACCGATACTGCGGTCTTTGCCGTCGCCAAATCCAAAATCAGGGTGATGACAACTGCCGCAGGACACAGATCCGTCAGCGGAGAGCACAGGATCATAGAACAGGTAACGACCGAGATCGATTTGCCGAGGCGTGAATCCCTCCCGTATTTCTGGTAACCCGGTTTTCAGACCACCCACGCCGGAATTCTGTAGAGAGTCGTAGAGTCGGTAAAGGTTTCTTAGATAGCATCTGCCTTTGACCTGCTCGAAACCTGGCGGGCACTCAGAACTCAGCTGAATGGAGGATGATTTGGTCACCGGATCTGCAAGCAGACTGGCGTTCTGGAATATGAAGCCCGAGGTGAAGACGACAAACCAGAGGGAAAGTCGTCTCATTGTGACTGCTCATCCACATCGCGAAGATACGCGATGATATCCGCAATGCCTTCGTCGCTGTTCAGGCGTTGCATGACAAATACCATCTGTGCACCGTAACTATCTTCCTGGGATCCGCCTCGCAGCCCGGATTTGAATTTCTCCAGTTGCGTTTTCATGTACCAGTCATCAAGACCGGCAAGACCAGGTGCTCCGAGAGACTCTATACCAACGCCTGCCGGACCGTGACAGGCACCACATAAGTGACCATAGAAGGCTTTACCTTGCTGAGCATCTCCGGCAAGCGTCGCTTCCGGTTTGCTGTTTGGAAGGGCAGTGAGGATACTGGTCATATTCTCGATTTTTTCGTCATTGAGATCCTGTACGGCGATGCGCATTTGATAGCCTGTGGCATCAGTCTGATCCGCGCCACGAATACCATCACGAAAGTTACGAAGTTGACGTCGAAGGTATGTCGCTCCAAGGTTAGTCAGCGCTGGTGCATTCAGGATCTGATTCCCCTCTGCCTTCTGCCCGTGGCAGGCAAGACAACTCGTCAGTTCTGGTGTCCGATCGATCAGTGATTCGGCAGTGGCAACTGAGGTACCTGCAAACAAATACAACAGGATTAAACTTCTACACTTACTGTGCATGGATTCTGGTCCTCGACCAGTATTTGAATTAGTGCCAGGATTGATACAGGTCCCACGAGGACTGTCCCTTATTGTATCGAACTATTGTGACCAGTTAACAGTTTCTTCTGATCATTTGGGTGTCGACTTAGTGATTCGGGTTCACTTGCGACCCTACTGGAGGTTATCCGGGTGGGCAAGGAACGTTACAGCGGTATGTTGCTGGCTCAATGATTGGATGCTGCATTTTCGTGTGGTGTTAGTCGTTCGCTGTTAAAGGGGGATATCTGAAGAACCTGCTGAGAGTGGGTAGAATCCATCACATCCTGGTGGCTGTGCTTACCATGGTTTGCGTTGCGAGTTGCAGCGAACCATCGACTAAACAACTGGGTATGAGGATGGCAAGACCAGAGTTCGTGTGCTTGGCCGTGGTGCCAGCCCTTTCACTGGTTATGTCAGAGGAAGAATACCGGTAAGAGAAAAGTCAGTGCTCAAATTCTCCATGGTTGATGTGCAGCAGTGAGAGGGCATGTACCTAGGTCTGAGTATCACCCAGTTCCTTAATACCATAGCCAGGTTGAAGCTGGTTTTTATCAAATATCCCGCTTGCCGCCTGACGGTGACAATCATCGCACGGGCTGAGAAATCCTTCTTTGTGTTTTTCAACCTCGAACTGCTTTGCTACCTCATGGTGAGCGGCAATAAATGCGGGGAGCTCAGTGATACGCAAGGGTGGTTCCTCCGGCATGTTCCTCAACATCTTGCTAATTCTGGTTGGCGTTCCTTTTTTCAGGGCTTGCTCTTTGAGGTATGTTGATAAGTGGCTGGCAGTTTCCTGGTCCAGTTCTGCGTTGTCGCCGAAGTGATCTTCGAGACTTTTCATAATGCCTTGCCAGCTTTTTTCGGGTAAGAGACCCGGGTGAAAGGCCAGGTGGCAGGCACCACACTCCTCAATGTATGTGGCATCCTTCACGTAGCGGGAGGGTTCGCCTTCTTTGGTGTTGACTGCAACGCCGTAAATACCGAACAGCAATACCGATCCCAGCATCAGGATTCCAATTGTCCATCGTGCCCAGCCGATTTGTGGATTCATACCCTTATCTTAGGATCATATCTCAGGATTGTATCTTATGATCATATCTTATGATCATATCTTATGATCATATCTCACGGTTGCGCTATTGCTGACTTAACCCTGTTAGGATATCCCCTTTTCCCTGCACAGAGTATTCTCTTCCGAACGGTTCCATGGAAGACGACTTGCGTGCTTTCGTTGTCTGTTATCAGACTATAATTCCGTGCTATGGGTCTACACTCATTCGCCAGGTGACTTTGAAACCCGTCGTTTTCTACCGGTTATCATGGCCCTGGTCAGATTCTCTTGAGATCGGTAGCTGGTAAACAGTACGCCGCAGGTATGAAGGACAATTAGAAAGAGGGTGAAGTTGGCGAAAAAATCATGAACCTCTTCAAGCCAGTATCCTGACCAGGAAGCGACGATTGTATTTGCCAGCGGGCCACTTCCTTCCATGGCAAACAGTGATATTCCAGAAAATGCAGTAATCAGCAGGCAGGTCATCAGTGCCAGGATCATGGCTGCGCCAGCCGGATTGTGTCCGATATAGGTTTCGTTCTTGCTGGTAAGCAGTCGCTTGAAATAAGTCAGAGCTATGCTCGGGGTGGTAATAAAATCGGAAAAGCGTGCATGCATGGATCCTATCATCCCCCATACCATTCGAAAGATTATTAACAGGGCCACGGTATATCCAGCGTGGCTGTGCAGGGCAGGCCAGTCACCTTCGAGCAGGTAAGCGAGGAAAAAGAAAAAGGTAAGCGACCAGTGAAATATGCGAATCAGCGGATCCCAGACCACGAGTTCTTTAGTTATTTGGGGACTCATGAAACAGCAATGATACGGAACATGCACGATCCGTCGTTGAGTGACTGAGCAGCAGCTTATCAAAATGACCGAAAATTTGTTTAACGGTTAAGGTTAACGGTTAACGCCTGACGCGTTAATTGAGGAGCCGGGTAACAGGGCGAATTCATGTAAACATTGTTCAGGTGCGGTCTGGTCTTGTTGCTTATTCCGATATTCAAGCCCAAATCAGTGTATAGTGTGTATTCGCAAAAGTAGAAACAACAACATGAGCAAATCTGAAACAACGGTAACCAAGCGGAAAACACAGCTGACCCTCGCTGAGCAAACGGCCGCCTTTCTTAAGGCCGGTGGCAAAATCGAACAGATACCAAGTGGTGTCAGCGGTCAGACTAACCAGCCTAAGTCCGTAATGGCCAAGAAAACTACAGAGCCCTCGAAAGAAAGTTAAAGGCAGGCCAATCCACCGATGGGCTACTTCGCGTCACAGTGTTCAAATCTCGATACGCCGAATTGTCAGGACCCATAGGAAAAAGGCGTCTCAGGCATAATTAGTTTGACCGGATTGTTGTCAATGACACTTCCTAGATGCAGCAGAAAGCTACCAATACCGGCAGCGCCTTGCATATAGCCGGTTTGGACTTCCAGAAATTCAGGCCGATTTCTATGTTCAGCCTGGCTCCAGCTAAGACCAGAGGTTGGGTCGGCTGACTGAACCATATGTTCGGCCGTTCGTTTAGCATACTCGAGGTAGGTTTCATTAGCTGTTGCGTGATAAAGATAGAGGGCATAGTCACCGATGCCCGCATCACCGCAGCATTGTCCCAGGTTTTGCCAGAGACCATCGCTGCGCGTTTCAGGTGCGCCCGTATTGACGAGACCTTTGAAATTGCCCTCCAGCCAGTCGAGATATTCATCGTTTCCGGTAATCTTGTGGAGCAGGTACATCAATCGGCCAGTACCGGCTGGCCCATGACATACGCCGAGATAAAATGTAGTTGCTGGCTGTTGTTCTTCTGTGTGACACACGAGGAATCCGTCAGACTGACCAACTGCTCTTGTTTTGACATAGTCGGCTGCTGAAATCGCAGCATCAAGATAAGCCTGATTGTTCGTTTCGATAAACAGGTCAGCAAGAAAGTAACCAACCCCGGCACCGCCATGAGCGAAATTTGGCGCAGTAAAGGGAAATGCCATATCAACCATCATCAGCCATCGCAGACCGTCCTCGGTTTTTTCAGCGACTTCGAGGAGTCTGTCGGCAGTTTTAACCGCGAGTTCCAGATCTTCGATCAATCCCTCCCGAAATGCATAGAGGTAAATCACGCCTGCGCCAGCAGCACCGACTGATAGGTCAATCACCTCTCTTTCGCCTTTGATGCCGGTGATGTCTGAAAAGGGAATAGGTTCTATCCATCCGATACCACCACCGATCTCGGACGACTGACATGTCAGCCTTTGCAGCGCGCTTAGCGCACCTTGTCGGTACTGATCATCGTCCGTGGCTTTAGAGAGTTCGTTCAGAACATATATGTAACCAGGCCAGCCGCTGTAAAAAGCTGAAGGAACAAAGTCTTTCGCTGCTGCCTTCCTGTTTACAAAAGCGAGTAATTCATTTCCTGCCGAGATCGCTGTGGTGAGATAAGATTGATCTCCTGTGGCGACGTAGAGTTCAATGTAGAACATAAGGACGCCGGCTGAGCCATGATAGAGAGTATGGGCTGGTTTTCCTCCTGGAATCCTTCTAAAGGCAATACCGTCATTCGTCCTGACTTCGTTTTCTGAGAGGAACCTTTCAGTTTTCAGTGCCTGTGTGGTGTATTGGTTCATCACTGCCTATCAGTTTTGACTTCAGCGCAGTGTAGCAGGGGGTGATTTGGGTTGCGATTGCACACATTAGGAGGTTGTGCTTGAATCCTTCGAAAATCAGAAAGAAAACATATCGAGAGTCAATGAAGTTAGCCAAACAATTAGGAAAACTGGGGACCGAAACGGCTTTTGCCGTATCAGCAGCAGCGACCGAATGGGCTGGTCAGGGGCACAAGGTCTACCCCTTCCATCTCGGTGACATGAATATTCCAACGCCAGCCAATGTTATTGAGGCAACGCAGAAAGCCATTGCTGACGGTTTTACGGGCTACTGTCCTGGTGGTGGAATTCCGGAATTGCGTGAGGCTGTTGCGCGTGATGTGGGTGGGAAAAGACAGCTGCAGTTCAGCCTTGAGAATGTATCGATACAACCTGGCGGCAAACCCGTCATCGGTAAGTTTCTGTCTGCGGTGATGAATCCAGGCGATAAAGTGCTCTACCCCAATCCAGGGTATCCGATTTATGAATCGCAGATTGAGTACCAGGGTGGTGAGGCGGTTCCTTACGGGTATATTGAAACGGAAGGGGGGTTTGAGCTGGATATCGATGCCATCAGACACTCGATCACACAGAATACTCGAGCCTTGATTTACAATAACTTCCAGAATCCTAACGGTGCCCAGTCATCGCGTCAGGAGATGGAGCAGCTTGCGAAGCTCGCGATTAAAAATGATCTCTGGGTGCTGAGTGATGAAGCCTACTTTGAAATTCAGTACGGCGGTACGCCTCAGTCAATTGTCAGCATTCCCGGTATGTTGGAGAGATCAGTCATTCTCTATACCTGTTCGAAAAGGTTCGCCATGACCGGATGGCGTCTGGGTGCAGCAATTGGGCCTCCCGCAGTGATTGATGTCATCAACAAGCTGAATACAAATATCGAATCATGTACCACTCACTTTATACAGAAAGGGATGGTCGAAGCCATTGAAGGTGATACCAGTGGTCCCGATGCGATTATTGAGATCCTGCGACAGAGACGCGACGCAGCTGTGGCGGGTTTGAATGCCATGAATGGAATTTCAATCCAGGCACCCAATAGTACATTCTACCTCTTCCCGAATATTACCGAAGTAATGAATCGCAAGGGTATGAAGGATGTCAATCAGTTAATGGACGGATCATTACGTGAAACAGATGTTTCATTCTGTACCCGAAATCACTTTGGACGTCCAATGGCGGGCGAAGAAAACTTCTATATTCGGTTCGCTTATTCAGGTATTGATGTAGATGACATTAAGGCCGGTATGGCCAGGCTCAAGGAATACTTTGACTCTCCCTGAATGAAAGTCACCATCGTTAGTCGGTAAGTTGTTGCAGATATCGGTTGTAAAGTGATTCGTTGACTTTACCTCACCCGTGGGTGACTTTATGAAATAGATTATTGGCCAAGTCCGTATTACCGATTTCGCAACATAATTGAGTCGCGATGAGACAGGCCTGTCGGATGCGCGATAGATCTCCTGAAAGATTTTCCAGGCGGCTTTGTGTTTCCCTGCCCTCCACAGCTTATCGAGTTCAGTAATAAACTGGCTGCAGACTCGTCAGAAAAGACGTATTGCCAATAGCGAGATAGAAAACAAACATCAGAATGCCGGAAGGCTGGCTGGCGGATCGTATAGAGGATAACACATGGCAGCTTGAGAGGAATTCAGCTAAATGCATCTGAGTTCGCCATTGTGCATATTCAATGTATAATTGCCTCGTTCCTTAGGGGTGATCATAAGATCTGAGATTCTGATTCATCAGTCAACCCTAGAACCTGATCCGGTTAGTACCGGCGTAGGAAAAGGGTGCCTCTCACATCTACACACCACGTCAAATCAATACCGGGTCTCTTAATTGAAATAGGAGAGACTCATGAAGAAATGCATTATTCACATTGCTAGATTCGGTTCTACCTTTGCTCTGCGCTTCAGTATTCTGCTGCTAGGCGCGACCAGTTCAGTTGCAGACGAGATCGAAGAGGTCATTGTTACTGCTGAGTTTCGTGAGGTCTCTGTTCTGGAAACAGGCAACAGTATCAGTGTGATCGGTTCCGAAATTATCGCCCACAGGGAGGCTCGGCACCTGGAACAATTGCTTAACCTCGTACCTAATGTGAATTATTCAAGCGGTGCATCCCGCGGTCGCTTCATCCAGATTCGCGGCATTGGTGAACGTAGTCAGTTCATCGAGCCTATGAATCCGTCGGTTGGAATCCTGATTGATGGGGTCGATTTCAGTGGTGTTGGTGGTGCGGCGACAACGATGGATTTAAGTCAGGTTGAGATTCTGCGTGGTCCACAGGGAACTCTTTTCGGTGCAAGTGCACTGGCTGGAATGATTAGTCTTAAGTCAAATGATCCCACGCCAGAATTTGAGAGCAGCATTGAGACATCGTTCGGCGCAGATGGACTTCGAACTTTCGGCGGAGTAGTCAGTGGCCCGGTTAACGCTGATCTGGGATTTCGTTTGGCAGTTCTGAAACATGAAGGTGATGGATACATTACCAATGACTTTCTTGGTCGAGATGATACCAATGACCTTGATGAACTGAGTCTTCGCGGAAAATTGCACTGGCAGGTAAATGATGACCTGGATATCAGTCTTACAAGTGTTTACGTGGATGTGGACAATGGTTATGACGCATTTTCGCTGGACAATACGCGTCATACGCTCTCAGATCAGCCTGGTCATGATCGACAGGAATCGAAAGCCCTGTCAGCGAAATTGACCTGGGGAGCCAGCGACAGGATTGATGTGGTAGCGCTGATAAGTTATTCAGATAGTGATCTCGAATATGGCTATGACGAAGACTGGAGTTATGTCGGCCTTTGCAATGGAACAGCCTGTGATTTTTCGCTATGGGGATTCGACTGGGAGTACTCGTCAGTTGATAACTATCAGCGGGATCGGGAAAACATCACCATGGACCTGCGTCTGGTTTCTCAGGATGGCGGAAAACTGTTCAATGGCAGCTCTGACTGGGTTGCAGGTGCCTATGTGCGAGATCAGGATGTTTCGCTGTTGCGTCAATATACTTACGCTGCGGGTGATTTCATCAGTTCATTTGATACGCGGAACTCGGCTCTCTACGGCCAGTTGGACACTTATCTGTCAGATACCCTGACGCTCTCAACCGGACTCCGTCTTGAACGTCGCAGTTCAGACTATGACGATAGTGATGGCGTCAGACACGATACCAGCGAAAACCTCTGGGGTGGCAGATTGGCACTTATTGCCAGTCCGACAGATGACATGCTGGTCTATGGTTTGATTTCGAGAGGCTACAAGGCTGGTGGTGTGAATAGCGATCCGGCGCTGACGGCCCAGGCCCGGGAATTTGATACAGAAGATATGTGGAACCTGGAGATCGGTATCAAAGGTGATTGGATGGCGGGTCAACTGCAGACTCAGATTGCCGTTTTTTATCAGAAACGAGATGAGGTGCAGGTTAAGCAGTCTCTGGTGGAGCCGATCGCCGGAAGTATCTGTCCCTGCTCTTTTACCGACTTTTTCGATAATGCTGCTGAGGGTTCAAACTATGGCATTGAACTCGAAATGAGCTGGCAACCCTCGGACGGTCTTCGCTTCTACGGCAACATCGGTCTCCTTGAAACAGAATTTGATGATTTTTCAAGTTTCACTCATGTCAGCGCGGACCCGGAGAACGGTGTCACTGTGGATCTAAGTGGTCGAGATCAGGCTCATGCGCCTTCCTATCAGTATGCTGTCGGTGCTGAATGGCATGTCTTAGAGAGACTTGCTTTTTCGTTGGATTTAGAAGGCAAGGACGAGTTTTATCTTTCTCCACGGCATGAACAGAAAACGGATTCCTACGGATTGCTGCGTGCCAAATTACGCTACCAATCTGACCAGTGGGAAATATCACTCTGGGGTCGAAACCTGACCGATGAAGACGTAATCGTGCGAGGATTTGGCAGTTTCGGAAACGATCCCAGGAAACTGTATACGACGGAGCCATATTATCAATACGGCGAACCGCGTGTGTATGGCGTTACTGCAAAGGCCAGCTTCTAGGTATTGCTGATTTCAAATTGCGAGATAGCCACTACGTGAGGAAGACAGATGAAAATGACAGTTGATATCAGCCTTTATCCACTTGCCGATGAATATCTACCCGCAATTAGTGAGTTCATTAAACGAATTCAGTTGCATCCGGATGTGGCTGTGGTTCGTACAGACTTGTCCACCCAGCTTTTTGGTGAGTATGATGATGTTATGGATCTGCTTAAGAGAGAGATTCGCATCAGCTGGGAGAAATATGGCAAAGGCGTATTTGTGATCAAATTCCTGATGGATGATCTCCGCGGCCTGGCCGATGACTGAAATCCTCAACACGATTGTTAGTCAGTTCCAGCAGAATTCACTGTTGGAACTGACTGCGGTAGTTTTTGCTGTTGCCTACCTGTTGCTGGCAGTAAAGGAGAATGTGCTATGTTGGTCGGCAGCATTGGTATCAACGGCAATCTTCCTGTTTATCTTCTGGCAGGTAAAGCTCTACATGGAGTCCGGGCTGCAAATCTACTATATAGTGATGGCCTGTTATGGTTGGTATCAATGGACCAGGGCAGGTCCGAATGAAGGTGCGCTGACGGTTTCGAGCTGGTCTCTGCAAAACCATGTGATTGCTGTTCTGGTGATTCTCACAGCAACTTTCTTCTCTGGATATATTCTCGATACCGGGAGTGACGCGCGACTGCCATTCCTTGATTCGTTTACGACCTGGGCCAGTATCGTGACAACTTATATGGTAGCGAAGAAGATACTGGAGAACTGGATCTACTGGTTGGTGATTGACTCGGTCTCCATATACCTGTATCTCGATCGAGAACTCTACTTCACGTCCATGTTATTCGTTGTTTATATCATTATCATTTTCTTTGGTTGGTTCTCGTGGCTGAAAAGCTATCGGCAGATATCAGTGAACGCTTAGGTGAAGCGCTGGCCAGCTGGCATGAGTGGGTTCCCGAGCCTCATAAACTACCAACCGTCGAGGTGTCTTTGTCCGGTCACAGTAATCATTCTTTCAAGATTACCGATGGTCTTAATCACTGGTCTTTAAGACTGAACACGACTGAAAAGGATCCTGGCATTGACCGGGTCAGTGAATTGTCCGCGATTCGGGAGGCTAATATGCAAGGTATTGCCCCTCAAGTCGTGTTTGCCACGGATGAAGTCCTGATCACCGAATTCGTTGATGGTACCAATCTGACATTATCTGATCTAGCAAGTGTGGGCGGGCTATTTGCCCGTATTCATGGAATGTCGGTCGAGATCGCACCATTGGATTTAGGTACGTATCTTCAGGATGTCGCATCAAGAACAGTGCTCGATTTGGCCGTTTCATCATGTGTTGAGAAAATCATCGAAATAATGCCTGATCCGGGCAGTAAGGTTTTGTGCCATCAGGATCTCTTGCTTGAAAACATCATCGACACCGATCACGGCGTGATGGTTATAGACTGGGAGTTTGCGCGAATGTCTGATGCCGCTTTTGATATTGCCGTATTCTCCTCAACCTATAATCTTGATGATGAGCAACTGGCCAAATTATTGAGTGGTTACAGAGGAAACGAATCCTCGATGTTTCACCGTGTACGAGACCATGAGAACATCTATGCATTAATAGAAATTTTATGGTGGCAACTTCGAGGTCGTCGTTTGGATAAGAAAATTGAGAGTCTGCATAGAAATCTGTTTGGTGAGCCCGGATAATTCACCAAGGCGGTGCTAAATTAATGACAGACGCCGGACTTTCCCTGAAGCTCGATCCCTCGATGAATTATCCGGGCTAAAGTTTTGATAACACGAATTCAGTCCAGGCAATACCCTCTGAATAGGTTCGACCACACCAGCGGCTATCTTTACCGATGCCTCGACGCCTGCTTCGTTCATTGCAATAGTTGGCATAAGCTCCTCAGATAACAAGGCACTGAAGCGGTTCGTCCTTTCGAGTAAGGTGTTAATCGTGACGGATTGTTTGAGTTTGGCGTTGAGTAGCGCTGACGCATCGTTATTTGACATGTGATCCGGCATCTTTTATCGATTCAACGTCAGAAATTGCAGTAAATCACTCCACGGCGGTAGTGTGAGTGTGGAGGGGAATGACATGTGGAGGTAACCTGGCGGGTGATGACAACTTTGATGCAGGCTACTGGCTTTCGAGGGTTGAAAACGAACTTGCCTGATACGTAGGTTTCAGCCCTTGCTGGTACAAACGAACGTGCAAAAGTGAGGACTGCGCAACTGTTTATGTTCAACCACTCGGAATCCACCCTGCTCCAAGACCCAGAGCCAGTCATCAGTCGTGTACTTGTTGTGTGACGGAAACAGTTTGAACATGGCACTGCGAGTCGCCTCCATTTGCTCGGGAGGTACGTTACCTGTCATGCGTTCCAGATACTGCGGCAGCGAGGTTCTGATCCAATCCTGCAACAGAAACACTCCCCCGGGTTTAAGTACTTTCTGGATTTTCTCAAGGACGGGCAGTGGTTCACTTAGTACATGCATGACAGCAACCATTGAGACCAGGTCGACACTCTCAGCCGAAAAAGGCAGGTCATCATTAGCCACATCCAGAATGCTGTATTGTGGTTTCTCACCTTGATACTCAACTTTGTTGTTTGCATAGTCGATCATGGCTTTTGTGACATCAATCCCATGAAGAATGGCATTGGCGCAGCGTTGTCTTAAATCCCTGAGTAAGAGGCCTGGTCCGCATCCAAGATCCACCATGATAGGTGGATCCGTAAGATTGGGCTCTACCTGTTCCTGGAAGAATGTCCAGAAAACGTCGTCAAATCTATCTGTGTGACTTGAGATCATGCGGTTAACAAGGTCTTCGTCGCTAACACCAGCGATTTCTTGGTGGGTTGCCATGAAGCTTCTATTTCTTGTGGTTGTGAGATGAGTCTACACTAAGTCAAGAAAATCTATACCAGCCTTGTATGACCGGTGTAATAGAACCGGTTCAGTGATAATCTCTCTGCTAAAAAGAAACATCAGTTAAAGGATAGAGTTATGACTTCGATTGGGACACCGCTTTCTGATATTGCTACCAGGGCATTGTTGTGTGGTAGTGGCGAATTAGGCAAGGAAGTTGTCATCGAGTTACAGCGTTTTGGTATTGAGGTAATCGCCGTCGATCGATACGAGAACGCTCCCGCTATGCAGGTCGCTCATCGTTCCTATGTGATCTCGATGCTGGATGGACAGGCTCTGAGGGAGGTCATAGTCAAAGAAAATCCGGATTTCATTATTCCTGAAATAGAGGCTATCAGCACCGATACGCTGGTCGAACTGGAAAAGGAAGGTTACAACGTCATTCCAACCGCGAAGGCGGCGAGACTCACCATGAATCGGGAAGGGATTAGAAGGCTGGCCGCCCAGGAGTTGAATCTTAAAACATCACCATTTGAGTTTGCCGACACCGAGAATGAATTTCGAAGTGCGGTCAATCAGATTGGTTTACCGTGTATCGTTAAACCGATCATGTCCTCGTCAGGTAAAGGTCAGAGTCTGATTGAAACTGAACAGGATATTGCGAATGCCTGGACCTATGCTCAGTCTGGTGGCCGAACTGGTGCTGGCGGGGTGATTGTCGAGGGATTTGTGGATTTTGACTATGAAATAACGCTACTGACCGTACGTCATCGGGATGGTACTTCTTATTGCGAACCAATCGGTCATCGTCAGGAAGACGGTGATTATCGTGAGTCCTGGCAGCCTCAGCCGATGAGTGATGCAGCCAGAGCCAGCGCCCAGAAGATGGCAAAGACGATTACTGACGCACTCGGTGGATTCGGTATATTTGGTGTTGAACTCTTTATCAAGGGAGATGAGGTTATTTTCAGCGAGGTTTCGCCTCGCCCGCACGATACCGGCATGGTGACAATGATATCTCAGGATTTATCAGAGTTTGCATTGCACGTGAGAGCAATTCTGGGTTTACCTATCCCAACGATCAGGCAATTCGGACCATCGGCTTCCAGTGTTGTTTTGGTCGAAGGTGATTCGTTGCATATTGAATATAACGATGTAGACAAGGCGCTGACAGAACCTGATACACAGGTCAGACTGTTCGGCAAACCTGAAGTTGTTCATAGACGAAGAATGGGCGTAGCACTTGCCCTGGGCAAGGACATTGAAGAAGCGAAACAGAAGGCGATCAAGGCTTCAAATGCGATCTCGTCGACGTGCAGCTAACCGGTGTTTCTCATACTGGCGGCGATGCCAGCGATCGTGACCAGAAGGGCTTTGTTAATTTCTTCCTTTGATTCCTCTGCATCTGCTCTGCATCGGGACATGAGTTCGATTTGTAGAAAATGTAATGGGTCGGTGTAAGGATTTCTCAGGTCGAGGGTTTGTTTGATGGCTGGAGACTTCTCGAGGAGGGCACTCTGGCGTTTCATCTTGTTGACATTACTGATTAGACCCAGCATGCGTTCTCGAAGATCATTACCCATCGGTTTTAAGTGATCGTCGATGAGTTCGTCATCATAGTGGCGTGCGATATCCGCATCTGCCTTGCTTAGTACCATTTCCAGCATGTCGAGTTGTGTTTGAAAGAATGGCCATTCCTCAATCATTTCTTTCAGGACATGTGCATTCTTTCCATCAAGCCCTCTGTTGAATGCTTCATCAGTTCCCAACCAGGCAGGTAGCATCAGGCGTTTCTGGGTCCATGCAAACACCCAGGGAATTGCCCGTAAATTATCTATACTTCTCGAGGCGTCATCTTCTTCTGGCCTTCTGCCTGGTCGACTTCCCATGGCCAGGATCGAGAGTTCTTTTTCTGGCGTTCCCTGATAATAGTATTCAAGAAACAAGGCATCCTGTTGTACAAACTGGCGATAACAGTTCTTGGCGGTTTCTGCGAGTTTGTCCATCAGGTGACGCCAGTTCTCTCTTGGTTTTGGTGGTGACAGCAATGACGCCTCGATGGTCGCGCTCAAAACCAGGTCGAGGCTGTTCAGTGCCAGTGCTGGTGAACCATACTTAAATCTTATTACTTCCCCCTGTTCTGTTACACGCATGCATTTCTTTACCGAACCTGGCGGTTGCGACAGAATCGCTTCTCTTGCAGGGGCACCTCCTCGACCGACAGTTCCACCGCGACCATGGAATAATGTTAGATCAACGTCATACTTTTCACCTACGGTCACCAGGTCTTCCTGAGCGCGATACTGAGCCCAGGCAGCAGCCATTTGACCTGCATCCTTCGCAGAATCCGAATAACCAATCATGATCTGCTGGTGCCCCTTAATATACTTGGTGTACCAGGGAATACGCAGCAGCCGTTCGAGTGTCCAGGCTGAATTTTCCAGGTCATCAAGGGTTTCAAATAGCGGTACAATGGGAATATCCCAGTCAACTCCACACTTGCGTAATAACAAAATCACTGCGAGCACATCGGACGGATTCTTGGCCATTGAGATGATGTAGCTGGATACACCCTCTGAGTGGCAACTGGCGATAAGGCGGAATGTCTTAAGTGTTTCCTGAATTTCTGGTGTTGGTTGCCAGTTTTCCGGAACTAGTGGGCGCCTGCTCTGGAGTTCTTCGAGCAGGAAATCCTGACGGGCTCGTTCCGGCCACGAGGTATAGCTGCCGAGGTCGATAAATTCAGTCAGAGCATTTAACAGATCGGTATGTTTCTGTGCGTTTTCTCTGATATCCAGGTTGACCAGCGTGACGCCGAAAGTTGATATGCGAATCAGGGTCTCCTTGAGCAGTCCCTCCGCGATAATCTCCATTCCACATTCATGCAGTGATTTGTAACAGGCATACAGGGGATCAAATAACTGGTCATGGCTCTGAATGATGTCATCACCGGGCAGTTCATCAGTGATCGACCAGTTTCGAGTGGCGGTCAGGCAGTCTCGGAGATATCTTAATACCACACGATAGGGCTCATGGGTTTCAACGTTGCAAAGAGCCCGTACCTCATCATTGCACTGGGTCATCGACAGGTGTGACAGCAACTCATCAATGTCTCTAAGGTACAGATCCGCGGCCATCCAGCGTGCAAGGTTGATAACTTCTTCCGTCACTTCTGCGGTGACGGCTGGGTTGCCGTCCCGATCTCCACCCATCCATGATGACACTCGAATTGGCGTTGAGGACAGAGGGAGTTGCTTGCCTGTTGTTTCAACCAGCAAGCGGTCCAGGCCCTTCCATATAACTGGCACTGCGTCCCAGAATGAATGTTCCATTACGGCGTAACCCCAGATTGCTTCGTCCTGAGGGGTAGGCCGATCAGTCCTGATTTCGTCTGTATGCCAGACTTCGGCAATAAGCCGCTCGAGTTCAATTCGATCCCCCGGATTCATTGAGTCCTTTTCAGTAATTGATTCCAGACTTTCAGCAATTCGATTGTATTTTTGAATCAACGTTCGGCGAGTGATCTCCGTCGGATGGGCGGTCAGAACCAGTTCGCAGCGGATCTCGGATGCGGTATTGAATATTGTTTCAGATTCAATTCCTTCTTGCTGCAGTTTTTCAAAAACTTTTTGCAGGTAGGAGTCATCAGGGTAGGGAACAGTTCTGGCAATTGTGGTTTCTGCCTGTTCTGCGATATTGGCGAGGTTAAGGTACTGGTTAAATGCACGGGCGACTGAGATCAGGTAGTCATCTTCAAGAGACTTCAGCACGTCCTGGAGTTGTGAATTTAAGGAAGATTCACCCTGACGCCGAACTTTTGCCAAAGTTCGAATTTCTTCGATCTTGTCCAGAAAATCCTGTCCGAGTTGGGCGCTCATTGTATCGCCCAGTAGTGTACTTAGTATCCGAACTCGATGTCGCGATCTTGCGGATATTAATTCGTCCACCTGGAGTGAAACCTCTTCGTCAGTAGGGTACATTATAAGATCATTATAACGTCGTTTTGAGTTTGATACCTAAGAGAGAGGATCATGGAAAAAGTCTACGATATGACTGGTAGGTCAGTGGTAATCACAGGGGGGAGTCGAGGTCTTGGGCGATCAATGGCTCTGGGGTTTGCAGCTCAGGGAGCCAACGTCACAATCGCGAGTCGAAAAATCGAGAGCTGCGAAGAAACCGCCAGGGAGGTCGAAGCATTAGGCGTTACAGCATTTCCCTATGCGACGCATGTTGGAAACTGGGACCAGTGTGATGCGCTTGTCGATGCAGTCTACGAAAAGTTTGGCAAGATTGATGTGCTGATAAATAACGCGGGTATGTCACCACTGTATGAGTCACTCAGTGATGTCTCGGAAGTACTTTTTGACAAGGTGATTGGCGTGAACCTGAAGGGCCCTTATCGCCTCAGCGCGAATGTTGGTACAAGAATGAGCGAGGGGGATGGTGGTTCAATTATTAATATCAGCAGCACAGCGTCAGTCACGCCCAGTCCCAATTCAGAACCCTATGGAGCAGCCAAGGCAGGCCTAAACGCAATTACTCGATCTTTTGCGTTTGCCTATGGGCCCAAGGTCAGGGTGAACTGCATTATGGCTGGTCCCTTCTTAACCGATATTTCAAAAGCCTGGGACATGGAAGCATTTGAGAAATTCAGTGTACCAAGGATCCCGATGAAAAGAGGTGGTCAACCTGACGAGATCGTAGGAGCGGCGTTATACCTGGCGAGTGATATGGCCAGTTTTACAACCGGGGCGATACTCGAGGTAGATGGAGGGAATCACTAGCCTGGATAATTCATCAAGGGATCCGCTTCATAATAGACAGCCAGTGTCGCATTGCAGACAGTCAATGCTGCAATGGCTAGCTTTGCCGTATTAGATGCCGAGATATGGCTTGAGATTAGTCTACTTGTTCTTTAGAACGAAGATAAAATCGCGAAAGATATCTATCAGGGTTTCATACTTGTAGTCCGTAAATTCACCTGCGTCCAGATACATGCCATGTTCTTCGCAAGCCTCGTATTCGATATGAGTTTGTACGGGATCTAGCAGTTTGGCCATTTGCTTGCCACACCTGGGACAGTTCACGTCGCGAATCTTATTGTGTTTCCGCCCCAGATCAGGATCACCTGTATCAATGTGGTCAGACATCCACTTTTCTTTGAGTGCTTCAGCCTCACCGATATCGAACCACATTCCCTTACAGTTGGTGCATCGGTCAATCGTCACATTCCCCTGAAGGGTACTTAAGGTCTGCTCTTCCATTGACGCATCACATTTCGGGCACTGCAGCATAACAACTCCTGTTCGGTATTATTTTTTCAGGCATTATTGCCTGTTTTCGTTTACTCACGAAGGGTTCGAGAAGAAAAAAGATGATTCTGTGAGTTTCTCCCGCTGGTTTTTGGCTATTCAACGAGAGATCGGCTTTCAGCATGGACTTTTTTTGTACATGACAGCAGTAAATTCGCAAAACTAGCCAGTATTTCATCATCACAGAAACCATGACGACCCTCATATTCCAAAGAGCTGCCGTATGGCGGGAGGTGAACGAAAACCACTGTCTTGAGATAGGCAAATTGCTCTTTCAAGGTTTCCAGACAATAAAGGGTCTCTTCACATAGAAACGCGCCAGCATCCTCTGATACCTGGATTGGGATCTGCCTGGCAGCCATATGTGCGGATAAGCTGGTGCTGTCAATACTGGCAAATCGTCGTTCAGGTCCATCCGGCTGAATCAGACCTGGTGGGAGATTGCCACTGTCGTCTCGTCGTTGTTTGCGTTCATTCCTGGCAACTGTCTCAATATCGAATCTACCTTCTCTTCCCTCTCCCATACTGATGACGATATTGGGCTGATGTTTCTCAATAGCCGACTTAAGCAGTTGACTGGGTTTACCCCAGATCACCGGAATCTGCAGATTGATAACCTGTTTAAGACAGGATGCGGCGACCCAGGAGGAGTTGGTGCTTCTGCCATCAAATGGGGAAAATCCAGTAACGAGTATTGTCATAGAGTGTCGATTGAGCTGATCGTCTGCGTGAAAGCTTACCTTGATTGGGTGTAGTATCAAGGTTGATGTATAGTGCTAGTCAAGACAAACCAAGGGGGTAGAAATGAAAGCAGCTGTATTTCGTGAAGTTGGCCAACCGCTGGAAATAGAAGATATTGCGATATCCAAACCTGGTCCCAGAGAGGTGCTGGTAAAGACAGCCGCTGCGGGTGTTTGTCATAGTGACCTGCATTTCATTGAGGGTTTGTACCCTGGTCAGTCGCCAATGGTGCTGGGACATGAGTCCGCTGGTGTTGTCGAGCAGGTTGGCTCTGATGTGACCTATGTGCAACCGGGTGACCATGTCATAACCTGTCTGTCAGTTTTTTGTGGACATTGTGAAAGTTGTCTCACGGGTCATATGTCACTTTGTGCAAATCCGGAAACACGGCGAGGCCGTGAAGACGAGCCCAGGCTTTCGAAAGAAGGCGGCGTCGTGCATCAGTTTGCAAATTTGTCCTCATTTGCGGAGCAGATGCTGATTCACGAACATGGCCTGGTCAAAATTCGGGAGGATATGCCTCTGGACAGGGCGGCACTGATCGGCTGCGGGGTCACGACGGGAGTAGGTTCAGTATTTCACACGGCAGGGGTTGAACCAGGCTCGACGGTTGCTGTCATCGGTTGCGGCGGTGTCGGGCTGTCTTGCATCAATGGTGCAGCGTTGGCTGGTGCTGGCAAGGTCATTGCCATTGATATGGTAGATTCCAAATTGGAAATGTCCAAAGATTTTGGCGCAACTCATGTTGTGAATGGCAGTGCAGGGGATGTTGTTGAGCAGGTACGAGAGCTCACAGGTGGTGGGGTGCAATATAGTTTTGAAGCCATTGGCCTGAAAGATACAGCGGAGCAGGCATTCAGCATGCTGCGTCCAGGTGGCACGGCTACCGTCATCGGTATGATTCCTGTCGGTGTGAAGATCGAATTGATGGGTTCGGCTTTTCTGCAGGAAAAGAAGATCCAGGGATCAATGATGGGTTCGAATAGATTCCGGGTCGATATGCCGAGATTTATTGATTTCTATCTGCAGGGGAAACTGCATCTCGATCAGATGATTTCAAAACGCATTCCACTTGAGAATATCATGGACGCATTCGCCGATATGAAGACGGGTGAAGTCGCAAGGAGCGTTATTGTTTTTAAATAGTTTTT